>Ga0197142_1000120_pt1 | contig 67014 bp, 74 predicted proteins | sample GBS60_MetaG_FD_148614 | JGI IMG/M metagenome (GOLD analysis project Ga0197142, IMG submission 148614) | Sediment microbial communities from Great Boiling Springs, Gerlach, Nevada, United States - GBS 60_MetaG | ecosystem: Environmental > Aquatic > Thermal springs > Hot (42-90C) > Sediment... | reverse complement strand
GAACCAAAGAAGACAATCTTAATCAGGTTGTCCTTCAGTGCCTCAAGTAACCTCTCCTTCAATTCATTCAAGGCTTTTCTTGTTGCCACCTCTGGCACAAGCTCAATAGCCTTCATAAAGTTACAATAACATATATCAAAAACCTTTTGCATAAACTAAATGAACTCTGACCTGACAAAATAAACCTTCAGCAAAAAACATAAGGTAATTATAAGAAGAACAGCCCCAGCACCTATAAAGGCCTTTTCAAGACCAAGATAAGCCGCCAGAAAACCTGAAACCAGAGGACCTGTTGTATGACCTATGTCCATTACAGAGCCCAATATTCCCATTGCCGAACCATGTGTTTCATGCTTGCTTAAATCCGCAATAAAAGCTGCTGTAGCAGAAGTCACAATCGAAAGACTTAAGCCAAATAATATGCTTAATGTAAGAAGAGGGATAAATGATTTAAAAAGAGAAAAACTGCTAATACATAATGAACCAAGCAAAGCACCCCAGAATATCTGGGGTTGTCTTCCGTGTCTATCTGAAAACCTTCCCATCACAGGCTTTGTAAATGCAAGGGTTATAACCTGTAAAGATAGAAAGGTCCCGACCTCGTAGGCAGTGAGCCCCGATTTTATTGAATAAAGAGGAAGAAATGTCTCGAATGTTCCATAGGCAAAAAGTATAGCTGCCTCTACCCCTGCTGCGGCAAGGATAAGCCTGTTTGAAAGAACTGATTTAAAGGCTGAAAATGTAACCTTCCATTCTTGTCTTTCTACCTTCTTATTTACAGACGGTAATTTAAAAGTAAGTATAAGGGCAATAATGCCAGCTATGCCACATATAAGATAGACAATCTTGTAACTAAGCCCTGGATTAAACACTAAAGCTCCTATTATAGTGCCACCAGCAATTGGTGCCACAAATCTGCCCAAAAGGGTTGAGGTAGAAAACCATCCCATCTTCTCTCCTCTTTCTTTATGAAACAGATCTGCCACAAGAGCCATCGCAACTGGAACAAATATAGCAGTTGCAAAACCGTGATAAAATCTCACAAGAGCAAGCTGCCATATCTTACCTACGAAAATATAGAGGAATGGTGCTGTTGAAAATACAATTAATGAAAAAATGAGCATCCTCCTTCTTCCAAGCTTATCCGAAAGAATCCCGGCTGGTATGCTCGCTATTATTCCAGTAAAGGCAGACACAGAGGCAACCATCCCGACTTCTGAATGACCTGCCCCAAGGTGTATGGCAAAAAGGGGAAGCACAGGGCTTTTTGATATAGTAGAACTGAAGATAGCAAAAAGCCCTGTAATGCATAAAAGCATGAAAGGACTTAATTTCATGATATTAAGCCTTCTTAATCAGCCTCTGTATTTCTCTGTGATAACCGAGATACCTCTGGAGGGTCTTCTCATTTTTGCTATATTTGGGGTAGGTCTTTAGTATATCTTCAAACCTCTCTTCTGCTTCTGATTCATCCTTAATCTCAACAATCCCATCAGTGATTATATCAACAAGCCTGTCCGCATATATAACTATTTTCTCCTCAAGCCTTTTCAGGGTGTAATCCTTTACAGGCAATCCAAGTTCCCTTGCCTCTTCTTCAGTGAGTCCACCCCTGATATGTTTTTCCATAATATCTGTAATTTCCTCTGGTAATCCGAGCCTTCTACCTATCTCTGCCCCAATCCTTCCATGTTCAATTTCATGAGTCTTTGCCTTACCAAGGTCATGAAACAATGCACCTCTAACTATGAGGTCCCTGTCCAGTTTAATGGCTGCAGAATCCTCAATTCTTTCTGTAATCTCAAGTGCCTTTTCAGCAACTTTTATACAGTGTCTTATATCATCTTCTGAAACACCAGCATTCCTTAAAATCCTTATGTCTGGGTCCTGAATCTTATAGCTCATCTTCTCCTCCTATCTTATGCCGAAGTATCCCAGCGTATCCCTTATTGTCTTTTCGAGGTCATGCTGGAGATGCTCGAATTTGGCTTTTATATCATCATGGATATGCTGGATGTACTCCTGAAGGGCCTCCTCCCCATATTTTTCTTCTATCTCCTTTCCATATTCATATATTTTTGTAATGTCATGCCTTTCAGCCTTTTTCTCAGGATCTCCATCCAACCAGATATGAATTTCTCTATAATCCTTTCCTGTTCTCTCAAGGCTTGTTTTTAAATGCTTCTCAATTGGTGGCATCTCTTTACATCTTTTTGTGTTATATCTGATTTTAATGTAACACTTATTACATAAAAAGTCAAGAAAAATTTTTATATAGCCTGATAAAGCATCTCGAATATCTCCATTCCCCTATTGAGGGCCTCTTCATCAGTTCCTGAGGTCTTTCTAATAGATCTCAACAGTAATTCTATACCCTTTGACTCTGGGGTCTTAACCTTCTCATCACCTATATCTATCTCATGGACGATTGTTGCTATCTTTTTCAGTCTCTTATCAAAGAGCTTAAAAGACTTTATCAAAACCTCAAAGGTACACATATCGCCAACATGGGAGAACACTCCACCACTAATATCAAAACCTATAACATCTGTGACCTTTGAGGGCATCCTGTCCTGCTTAATAAATTTAAAAGTGGCACCGGGATCTATAAACTTCTTAATGAGCCATGCTGAAGCCATCCTATCCACAAAGGGTCTGCTCCTTGTAACCCATATCTTTCCCTGATAGTCCTTTATATCCCGAAAGGGCAAATGGAGGGGCCTTGAAATACTCCGAGACCTCTCAAGTCTTTCTAATTCTTCTTTTAGTTCTGCTATACCCCTCCTGAGGCTTCTAGATAGCTTAGAAGAGAAGAAATCGGTCTTAATAATGTTCTCAAACTCTTTTTCTATTTTATTAAGGTTATCCTGCAATTTTTTATTTATAGAAGTCAGGCTTCCCTTTTTTATGCTCTGAAGTCTCCTTTCTATCTCCTCAAGCCCTTTCTCTATCTTCAGATAATCCCTTTCTCGCTGTTTGTTAAATAATCCTATGATCTCCTTGTCATCTATCCCTTCTATCCTTTCAACATATACAAAGGCTGCCTCTCCGCCCATCCCTTTCACCTCTTCTGTAAGCCACTGATAGAATTCATAGTGCTCATCACTGTAGGGAAGTATATAGACAGCACCACGAAATAATAATGCCCCTGCCTGCGTAAGCCTTCTCCATACCTTCATCCTGTTAGCCACAGGCCTTGAAGGGACGCTGTAAAAGAATAAAAGCCAGCCCTTATTTCTTTTCATTAACATCTGTTATAATATTTGTCTCTCCAAATTGTAAAGTGGTATGAGGCCACTGTAGGCTATAGGCTTAAGGCTGAAGAAATATATTAAACTACCTTAAAAATCTTCAGCCTTCAGTCTATAGACTTCAGTTAAACCCCAGCCTAAAGGATAGCCTTAAACTCATGGTCTTATTTATAATACCCTATGAACCTAATTGAGAGACTCAGTTCAATAGAAGACCCTGTCAAAAGAAAGGTCCTGTTTGTTGGGCTTTTGACTCAGGAATTCAAAAAAAGAGGTGGGAAGGAACCCATAGTAGTCGGAGGCCTCAGTCTTGAGATATATACACAGGGCAGCTACACAACAGGAGATATTGACATAAAGGCTCAAAAGGATATACTGGAAGAGGTTTTGAGGGAATGGGGATTTACTAAAAAAGGAAGGATCTGGGTTAATGAAGACCTTGATATTTATATAGACTGGCTCGGCAGCAATCTTAATCAAGGTCCTCAGGCAGAAGAGAGGGTCAATACAATTATTGTTGGAGAAAACCTTGAGGTCAAGGTAATCTCCATTGAAGACCTTATTATAGATAGGCTGAATGCTGCAAAGTTCTGGAAGGATGAGGACAGTGTTATCTGGGCAAAGGTACTGGTAAAAGTAAAGGAAGCCACGGGCGAGCCTATTGATATAGAATATCTTAAAGAAAGGGCTTTAAAAGCTGGGACTGTCGAACTCCTTGAGGAAATATTAAAAACCTGAAAGACACTATGGGCAGATACAATTATGATCAAATCAAGGCAATAGCAAGTAAGGTAAAGGCAAGGCTTGCAGAAGAAGGTCTTGTGATTGAGAAAAAGGTCCGCAGAAGACCTCGTGATAAAGATAAGCAAGAACTGCTTTATATAATGGCAATCAACAGACTCAAAAGATATCCTCCCAAAAAGACGGAAAAAGGTATGATACTGCCCTATTTTTCCTAAAGTATCTTAAGAACCCTGCCCAGGCTCAAAGCAGACCCTCTTCAAAGTATAACAATAGCTCACTGCTGTCCAAAATAATCTGAAATCAAGAATGCCGTCCTTATGAAATAAGGCTTTTAGACAAGGTAAATTCACCATTTCAGAATCAGGTTGTCCATCTTGTCAAAATGCTGTCCAAAACAGCTTGCTTGAATTCCCCCTCTTTGACAAAGAGGGGTTAGGGGAGATTTTATAATAAAAAAGAGCATCTTCTTTAAATCCCCCACGCCCCCCTTTTCCAAAGGGGGAAAAAGATATTGTTATTCCCCATATGCCATCTTATTTTGGACAAAGAATAATTCCTTCCCTTTGCCTTTATGATTGCCTTCCCCACATCCTTTATCTCCACTAGAAGCATAACTAATTCCTGCTATCACCGCACCAATCAGTATGAAAGGCTTTTCCTTATCTCTTGTTGATAGCCTTGGCATAATTGCTCCTTTGACTGAGAGTCAATACTGCCTTTTCCAGTAATTCCATGCCTCTTATCTCCTCCTGCGTCACGGGAAATGAAGCACTGGATAAGAGCAGGCATACCACAATTAGAAGTTGTTTCGGAGAGCGAGTTGCTTACCCAGATCTTTAAACTTTATATTTGCCATTGCCGGATACATCATCATGAAAAGACCGACGACAACACCCAGGGCAAGGGTGTTGGGTATGCTGAATTCATAAGTCCTGTGAAAGATGGATTTAATCGCATCAATCGGTGGAGTGAGTGCAAAATTCGAAATACCATACCACTTGCCGATAGCAATGCCGATTATCATGCTGACAATGACAAAGACCGGCAACAGCCTGAAGTTGTGAAGCCTTTCAAGAGATCTTCTGAGCATCCTTTACCTCCTCAATGAGTTTAACTATCCTCTCCTTTATCTCATCTCTTGCCCGTCTGAATTCATTCATGATCTCCTCCTCTGTGCCTACGGTGCCCACAGGGTCATCAATTGGCCAGTGAAGCCTCTTTATATGAGGCGGAGTCACAGGGCATGATACCTCTGCATGGCCGCAAAGGGTGATAACAACATCCATCTGCTTCAACAGGTCAGGGTCTATCTCTTTTGAACTCTGTTCTGAGATATCAATCCCTACCTCCTTCATGACCTCGATAGCCCTTGGATGAACCCTTGAAGCCATGAGCCCTGCACTATAGGGTTCGATAATCCCTTTGCCAAGTTCTCTGGCAAATCCCTCAGCCATCTGACTCCTGCAGGAATTCCCTGTGCAGAGAAACATTACCTTAAGCATATCTTTACCTCCCGCAGCATCTGCTTTTATTTTTTATCTCTATAACCTTTGCCAGTGGCCTCTTTTTCTTCAGAAATTCCTCAAGTCTCCTCTTATCATCAGCTACTGTGTCGTGTATCCTTTCAAAAACAGACATAAGGAGAAACCGTTTGAAGATATCTGACTCATCTATACTGTAATGAATCCACTTACCCTGTTTTCTGCTCTTTACAAGACCAGCCTCCTGAAGCACACTAAGATGAAAAGATACCTTTGGCTGAATCATATCGAGGGCAGCAACAATATCGCATACACAGAGTTCTCCATGCTCAAGGAGCTTCAGTATCCTGAGCCTCGTCTCATCAGAGAGGGCCTTAAAAAGTGAAATCAATTCTTGCATCTACATCTCCTGCTTTATCAACTCTTTTACTTTTTCAATCGTTGGCAATGGCTTCCCTGAATGTTTAAGCTTTCCATTGACCACAAGCCCTGGGGTTGACATAGTGTATTTCATAATCTCCTGAATATCTGTCACATGATCGATCCTTGCCTCAATACCGAGCTCCTTTACAGCCTTTTTTGCGAGTTCCTCCATTTTATGGCAATTAGCACATCCTGGACCTAATACCTTGATCTCCATCTTATAATCCTCCTTATTGTTTAGTTTATAGGCTATAGCCTTTTGCCTTCAGCCTTTAGCCTATTTCTTATCATCTCAACAGAAGGGACATTTGCGAGCCTTCCTGACTCGACAACAAAGACCCTTCAAGAAAACCCTTCAATATCAGCAGGCTGAATATCCTCCCCATTAATCAGAACCGAAGGAGAACCTCTTAATCCCATTGACTTTGCCTGTTCCTCTGTAATTCTGTAAAAATTCACTTCAGCAATAACGCCCTCAAGCTCCAGAGCCTTTGAGATGTTTTCTCTCAACGCATCTTCCGAACCGCATCTCAAAGACATGTAACAATCGATCTTCATATCTTCTCCTTTCTAATCAGGGTAATTTTACTATTAAACGGTGTCTTCACTGGCAAGAGTTTTGAAGCTGCAATCAAACCTGCCTTTATGATCAATGACGACGGTATCGTTTCATAGATATTATCTCTAATCTCTACTGTCCTGCATTCTGAATCACCGCATAGGTCACAGCACTGGCTCTGCCCGGTCCTTGCACCGAGCCACTCCTCAATACCTTTTTCAGCAATCCATATCCTGTTTGATTCGAGGGGGTCTTTTTTAAAATCCTCCATTCTCAACTCCTCTTTGACGAAAACAACCTCAATACCAAGGGGCTGAAGCGCCTCCTTTAGTTTTAAAAATGCCTTCTCAAGCTCTTCCTCGGTTTCGCTACATCTCGGGCATGTCCTTTGAGCTTCATCTACAAGCCTCTGCCATTTTATTGTGAGTTTCAGCATATCCCTGTCTCCTGTGATATAATGTTAGAAAAAGGAGGTATAAAGTCATGAGAAAGATAAAGATTACTGCTGAATTGATACCAGCTGAAGAAGGCGGATATATAGTTTACTGTCCTGAACTTGACATTACTACCGAAGGTGAAACTGTGCAAGAGGCGATAGAGATGCTGAAAGATGCTGCCAGTGGATATATAGAGGTAGTCGGTATAGAGAACATTCCTTATTTTTCTAAAAATTCTATAAAAGAGGAACTTGAACTCATAGTGAATGGATAAACTCCCTTCTGTATCAGGTAAAGACTTATGTTCTGTCCTGGAAAAAGATGGCTTTAAATTGGTAAGACAAACAGGCTCACATCGCATATACCAGAAAATAACAGAAGAAGGTACAATTACCATCCCTGTTCCAGTACATTCCAATAGACCTCTCAAAAAAGGAACACTCCACAATATTCTCAAAAAGGCTGGTATCACGAAAGAAAAGCTAAAATTCCTTCTAACAATTCTATTTGGATAATTTCTCTTCCTACAATATTGCATTAAACATATACCCCACTGCTATTATTGTTACCGTCATTATTCCGACAAACACTGCCAACAATTGAATCTTTAAGACCTTTCTCAAGATTATCATCTCTGGCAAAGACAAGGCAGTCACGGCCATCATAAAGGCAAGGACTGTCCCAATACTCATACCCTTTTCCATAAGGGCATATACCACTGGAAGCACACCTGCTGCATTTGAATAAAGGGGCACACCAAGGGCAACGGCTACAGGAACTGCAAAGGGATTTTCCTTGCCAGCATATTGTGCAAGGAAATCCTCTGGAACATAGCCGTGTATGAAACCACCAATTCCAATGGCGACAATAATGAACAACCAGACCCTCTTGAGAATATCTACTGTATTGTACCTTGCATATTCAAGCCTCTCTCTGAAGGACTTACTCTCAACCTCCATCGTCTGGCCTGTCTTGAATTTGTAAACATACTCTTCAACCCATTTTTCAAGTTTTAGTTTTCCTATGATAAACCCTCCAAATACAGCAACGAGCAGACCTGTTCCAATATAAATAGTAGTTATCTTCCATCCAAAAAGACCCCAGAGCAGAACAACGGCAACCTCGTTTACCATTGGAGACGATATTAAGAATGAGAAGGTTACACCAAGAGGCACCCCTGCCTCTACAAAGCCGATAAATAGAGGCACAGCCGAGCATGAACAGAAGGGGGTTACCACTCCCAGCAGTGCCGCAAGGATATTACCTATAAATTCTTTTTTATGCGATAAAATCTTTCTCGTCTTCTCAGGAGGGAAATAACTCCTGATGATCGATATGACAAATATAATAACCGACAGGAGCAAGAATATCTTTATCGTGTCATATATAAAGAATTCAATGGCATCACCAAGCCTTGAACCCTGCTCGAGCTTTAACACACTATAAACTACATAACTACTGAATTCTTTTAACATCTATGCCTCCAGACAAACAATGTTTATATATAAACAAATTTTTATATATTTTGTCAAGGCTAAAATAGAACCTCACCCCTTCAGTTCTTCACTAACTCACTAAATATTGACAATGCCTTAATAGTTCTTTATTATAAACATAGGAGGAGAGATGAACTGGTTTGAAATTATCAGTGCAATATCAATTGTAACACTTGTTGTTTTTTTAGTTATCCTTATCTTACATATCAAAAAAACCCTCAGAAATTTCGAGGCAACAATGAGTGACCTTAGAGAAACTCTCCGAAGTCTTAAAAATTCATCCGATGAGATAGGAGTGATAGCGAGTAATCTAAGAAATTTCACGAGCTCCATTAGAAAGATAGGTCAGAATGTTGAGGAAATAAGCAATGAACTTGAAGACCTCACATACAATCTCAGTTCAAAAACAAGGGCTTTAAAAGTAGCACTGATCGCAGGGTTTTCAGCCCTTTTTAAAAAAGACGACGATGGAGGTAAGCCATGAGAGAAGAAGGACACAGCACAGGTTCTCTTTTATTAACCTTTATACTTGGAGGTATCATAGGAGCGGGTATAGCACTACTTACAGCTCCAAAAAGTGGCGAGGAGACGAGAAAGAAGATTAAGGAATTCAGTGATGAGCTCCTTGAAAAGGCAAAGCAGACATTAGAAAGCGGAAAGGAATTTGTTATAGACAAAAAGAGTGCCATTAAATCAGCCCTCGAGGCTGCAAAAGAGGCTTATGAAAAAGAGCTTGAGAGGTTATCAAAAGAACATAAATAATGCACGAAGCCTCCATAGCCCAGAGCATCCTTGATCTTGCTATTCAAGAGTGTTTCATAAACGGTTACGGAAGGATCGAGAGGATAAAGGTGGAGATAGGGCTCCTCAACTCGATACACAAGGATTCATTACTTTTTGCCTTCAATGCATTAAAAACAAATACAATTGCAGAATCTGCTCAGCTTGAGATTGAAGAAAAACCAGTTGGCGGATACTGTAATGATTGCAAAAGAGATTTCACCACTCATGAGATGTTTGTATTTTCATGCCCTCTTTGCGGAGGCATGAATTTTTCTGTAAATCAAGGTAGAGAACTCAATATTATAGAGATGGATGTCCAATGAAGCTACGGGTTGTAAAAAATATTCTTGAGGCTAATGACAGGATTGCCCTTTCAAACAGGGAGAGATTTAAAAAAGCAGGTGTCTTTGTAGTCAATATAATGAGTGCACCCGGTGCCGGCAAGACGAGTCTTCTTGAAAAGACTATTTCAAGACTTAATGGAAGGCTCAGGGCAGGTGTGATTGAGGGCGATATTGTAGGGACTGAGGATGCAGAAAGGCTTGAAAAACTCGGCATACCTGTTGTCCAGATAAATACTCAGGGAGCATGCCACCTGGATGCAAATATGATTGGTGAGGTTCTCGATGACCTACCTCTTAATGACCTTGATATACTCTTTATAGAAAATGTCGGCAATCTTGTGTGTCCTGCTGAGTTCAATGTGGGAGAAGACATAAAGGTTATGCTCCTGAGTATAACTGAAGGTGACGACAAACCTTCAAAATATCCCCTTATGTTTAAAGAATCCTCTGCCCTTATATTAAACAAGATTGACCTTGCACCTTATCTTGATGTGAATATAGAAAGGATTAAACAAGACTCTTTGAGAATAAATCCCCAGCTCAAAATATTCGAGGTCTCCTGTAAAAAAGAAAAGGGGATTGATGATTGGGTATCGTGGCTCCTACATGTAAGAGATACAGTGCTGAAGTTAAGCTGAAGGCTTGAAGTTAGTTTGAACAGGTATGGCTTTTAATGCAAAGGGTCAAAATCTATGTAAAAGGAATAGTTCAGGGAGTTGGTTTCAGACCATACATCTTCAGACTCGCAAAAGAGCTTGGCATTAATGGTTATGTGATAAATACCTCTGATGGAGTAGTAATCGATGCTGAAGGTCTGAGACTTCAGGATTTTATAAAGAGAATACCTCTTGAGGCTCCACCCCTCGCCCGAATATACGATATAGATATAACAATCCTTCCTCCTGAAGGGAAAAAGGGCTTTCAGATCCTTGAAAGCAGAGAGTGCGGAGGTTTTACACTTCTTTCACCTGACATTGCTATATGCAATGACTGCCTCAGGGAACTCTTTGAGCCTTCAAACAGGCGATATCTCTATCCTTTTATTAATTGTACAAATTGCGGACCAAGATACACAATAACAATGGCTGTCCCTTACGACAGACCCAATACAACGATGAAGGTCTTTAAGATGTGTCCTGAGTGTGAAAAGGAATATAATGACCCAAAGGACAGGAGATTCCATGCTCAGCCAAATGCCTGCCCTGAGTGTGGACCCCATGTGACATTAAAAACAGAAAATAAGACCTATGAAAAACAGGAGGCAATAGATAAGACCATAGATATTCTCAAAAGTGGTGGCATTGTTGCCATTAAGGGTATTGGCGGCTTCCATCTTGCCTGTAATGCCGAAGATTGCGACGCTGTCAAAAGACTCAGGGAAAGGAAGAGAAAGAACAACAAACCCTTTGCCCTCATGGCACCAAACATAGAATATATAAAGTCCTTCGCTCAGATGGGCGAAGAAGAAGAAAGGCTTTTGACCTCAAAAGAAAGACCTATTGTCCTTTTAAAGCGTAAAATATCAAGCTCATTAAGTAAACATGTAGCACCAAAGAATGCCTATCTCGGTTTCATGCTTCCATATTCTCCCCTTCACTATCTCCTCTTTTATTCTCCCCAGGGATTAAAGGCAAAGCCAAACTTTGAGGCTCTTGTTATGACAAGCGGAAATATAAGTGAAGAGCCCATTGTCATAGATAATCAGAAAGCAATGGAAAGACTATCAGGCATTGCTGACGCCTTTCTTAGCTACAACAGAGATATATTCATGAGAGTGGATGACAGCGTTATATTTTCTCTCAGAGTTCCTCCAGCCACCAATTATAGTGCGACAGAGAGCTTGCAGCCTGTCTTTATCCGCCGCTCAAGGGGATATGCACCAGGGATATTAACCTTTCAGGACTCAGGGCCTGAGGTTCTTGCAGTTGGTGCTGACCTGAAAAACTCCTTTGTCCTTACAAAGGAAAACAAGGCAATTTTAAGCCAGCACATTGGTGATATGGAAAATCTCGAGACCCTCAATTTTTTTGAAGAGACCCTTAAGAATCTAATGTCTGTTTATAGGATAAATCCTTCTGCTATTGCCTGCGACAGCCATCCTGAATATCTCTCTACAAGATGGGCTGAAGAAGCTATAGAAAGAGGGGCCTTTAAAGGGTTAAGGCTTTACAAATTCCAGCACCATCACAGCCACATCGCCTCTGTAATGGCAGAGCATGGCATTAAAAAAGAGGTTATTGGAGTTGCCATGGATGGTACTGGCTATGGCACCGATGGCTCTCTCTGGGGAAGCGAATTCCTTCTTGTGAAACCAGCAAATTTTAAAAGAGTTGGTAGATTCAAACCTGTTGCCCTACCAGGAGGTGAAAAAGCAATCAAAGAACCCTGGAGGATAGCCCTTTCCCTTCTATATGAAATAACAGGTTCAGATATATGGGATTATATTGAGAAGATCGGTTTTAAAGAAAGATATGGCGAAGAAAGGATTAAAAACATACTTAATATCCTCGAAGATAAAAGCCTCTCACCTTTAAGCTCAGGGGCTGGCAGGTTCTTTGATGCAATGGCTGCCATAATCGGCATATGTGATAAAAATACCTTTGAGGCAGAGGCGCCCATTGCCCTTGAATCACTGATTAATGAGCTCATTACAGAGGACTATGCCATTGACATTGTTTTCAGAAACGACATTTTAGAGATTGACATATCTTCTATCATTCCAGAGGTTCTGAGGGATATTGAAGAGAAGATTGATTTATCTGTAATATCAACAAAATTTCATAATACCTTAATCACAGCTATTACAAGGACTGTTGCTAAAATATCCATGCTCACAAATATTAGGGATGTCTGTCTATCAGGAGGAGTATTTCAGAACAGGTTTATACTGAAAAATGTTCTGAAGAGACTAATTGAGGCAGGCTTTAATGTTTATACAAACAGGCTTCTTCCTCCAAATGATGCATCCATAGCCCTCGGTCAGACCTATATCTTAAGGGAGGTAATGAAATGAAAGAGCTCATAAGTTATATAAAGAAGCTCTCGAAGAAAATTGACCGTGAGATAAGGCTCATGGAGGTCTGCGGAACCCACACAGTTGCCATATTCAGAAGTGGCATAAGGGCCGTACTTCCTGAAAATATAAAGCTTCTTAGTGGTCCGGGATGTCCTGTCTGTGTTACTCCACAGGAGGATATTGATATTGCTATTGAAATATCAAAAAACAGAGATATTATACTCCTTACCTTTGGTGACATGATGAAGGTTCCGGGCACAAAGGCCTCTTTTCAGGATGCAAGGGCTGAAGGCTCAGACATAAGGGTAATATATTCACCCCTTGACATTATTGAGATAGCTGAAAAGGAACTTAATAGAAAAGTTCTATTCTTCTCAGTAGGTTTCGAGACAACCTCTCCTCTTATAGCTAGTATCCTCCATCTTGCAGAACAGAAGAAATTAGGAAATCTATTTATATATTCCAGCCACAAGCTTGTGCCACCAGCCCTCAAAGCCCTTCTTGATTCGCCTGAAATAAGGATAGACGGGTTTATCCTCCCTGGACATGTGAGCACTATTATTGGCAAAGGACCCTACGAGTTTATCCAGAGGCAATATCATATCCCATCAGTAATTACAGGATTCGAGCCCGAAGATATACTTCAGGGGATAGCAATTCTTGTTGAAAGTATTGCAGAGAAAAAAGATCACATAGTTATTCAATATACAAGGGCTATCAGGCCTGAGGGCAACAAAAAGGCAATGGATATCCTCTGGAGATATTTTGAACCCTGTGATGCCTGGTGGAGGGGGATTGGTATGATACCCGAGAGTGGCCTTAAGCTCAGGAAGGAATATTCCAGATGGGATATATTGTCGCAGAGCGAGATTAAACCAGAGTATAAAAACCAGGCTCAAAAAAAAGGTTGTAGATGTGGCGATGTCCTAAGGGGTATATGCATTCCACCTGAATGTCCTCTTTTCAGAAAAGTTTGCACTCCTGAATCACCTGTTGGTGCCTGTATGGTGAGCACTGAAGGAAGTTGCTCAGCCTATTATAAGTATTATTAATCCTCATTCTTTACCTCTTCAAGATAAAGCTCTCCTGTATCATAATCATAGGCAAAGAGTTCTGCATATCTTCCCCAATCAATGGCCGTCTCGAGCTGATTCCAGGCCTCCTCTTCTGTAAAGTGATTTTCGAGAATCTCTATAAAAAAATCTTCCGAGATCCTGTGTTTTGCTGATTGAGTAAGGACCTGAACTATCTGCTTTATAAGCTGGATATTCTTAAGGGCCATGTCTTTGAAAAGCTCCTTCTTACTCAATGCATCAGCCTCTGCAAAAACCCTTCCCTGCTCTGTAAGGATTATATCACCCTCTTTAATCTCAGCAAGTCCGAGGAATACTGCTGCCTCTGTAAGAGGAAATATATCATCCACTTCCATGCTCAGGTCAGAGGCAAGCTGGGATATGTCAGCCCTTCCACCTTTATCATAAACAAGTTCTATAAGACCGCTAATAGCACCAATCTTTGCATGAGGTAAAAACTGGTATCTCTCTTTCCTTACCAGTAAGGGCACCTCCTCAGGAGGTCTGGTAAGTATTGTATAGAGTTCATCAAGAAGATATTTAAATTCCTTTGAATTTCTATCTCTTGGTTGAGGAAGGGTTACTACAAGGTCAGCCTTTATCCTTCCTGGATTATGACTCATAACGATTATCCTGTCTGAAAGTTCTATAGCCTCTTCTATGTTATGAGTCACAAGGAGTATAGCCTTTGTAGGCATTCTCTTTTTCAGCCAGAGGTCAATAAGCTCACTCCTTAGGTTCTCAGCCGTAAGGATATCAAGGGCAGAAAAGGGCTCATCCATAAACAGTATCTCAGGTTCGACTGCAAGAGCCCTTGCAATACCAACCCTCTGCTTCATGCCACCTGATAGCTCCCTCGGATAGGCCTCCTCAAATCCATCAAGTCCTACGAGGTCTATTACCTTAAGAGCCTTCTCATGGGCCTCCTCAGGGGGAACATCTCTTGCAACAAGGCCGATCTCTACATTCTCAAGAACAGTAAGCCATGGAAAGATTGCAAAACTCTGAAATACCATGGCTATATTAGGTTTTGCCTCTTTCAATGGTTTACCGTGGTAAAGGATATCTCCAGAGGTTGGTTCTGCAAGGCCTGACAGGATCCTCAAGAGAGAGGACTTTCCAGCACCAGAAGGTCCAACAATTGATACTATCTCTCCTTCCCTAACAGTAAGATTTATATTCTCAAGGACATGGAGACTCTTGCCTCCTGCCATCGGAAAGGACTTTGAGATATTTTTTGCCTCAAGAAGACTCATTCCAGTCTGTACCTCTCCTTTGCCATCTGGAAGGCCCTCTTCCATAAGAGCCTGTTTATCCCAACCACTATAATTGCCATTGTAATAGTGCTTGCAAGAAGCAATCTGAAATTTCCCTCAAGGGTTGCCTCGCTTATAAGTGCACCGAGACCTGTTGTGACCATAGTTTTGCCCCCGAAGGTCACATGCTCAGCCACTATTGTAGCATTCCAGGCACCACCTGTGGCAGTTATGAGACCTGTAATCAGATACGGGAATATACCTGGGATAATCAAGACCTTCCACTTCTTTATACCCCTGAGCCCATAGATCTTTGCTGCCTCTCTCAGATCATTAGGAATAGCAGAGGCTCCTGCTATGACATTAAAAAGTATATACCACTGGGTTCCCAGAAGCATTAAAAATATGGCACCTATATCAAGACCTCCACCAAGTTTTATAAGAAAAAGTATTATAACAGGAAAAACAGCAGTGGCTGGAACAGAGGCAAGTATCTGAATAACTGGTTGCATCATCCTTGCCACATTTCTATTAAGCCCTACAAGTACTCCCACAGGCACAGTCCACAAGAGAGCAAGAAATATGGCTGAACCTGTTCTTAAAAGAGAAAAAAAGGCTCCTTTAAAAATCAGCAGATATTCATTAGCTGGAAGTAATAAAAGAGACCCTGCTGCCTTTAAAGCAGCCCAGAAAAGAAGGACAATTATAGTGGATGCCATGAAAAACTTTATAAATTTCTTCCATGCCCCATCTGTCCCTTTTTTTTCGTACCTTCTGAACAATTTATCGATCCTTCTATTCAGGATAGAAGCCCTATCAATTATCCATCGCTGGAACGTAGATTTTCTGAGGAGGTTCAAGACAAAGGACTCAGGCTCATCCTCACTCGCAACGGTATCAAATCTGAACTTCTGAGACCAGGCTATAAGAGGTCTCCAGAGAAGGATGTCAAATAAGATTATTATGAAAACCATTGTCCCAAGACCGTACAAAACACGCTCTATATCACCATGATTTGCGGCTGTCTGGATGTAAGAACCGATACCAGGAAGTCTGAAGTCCCTGTCCTTCAAGACAAACATCTCGCAGGCCATAAGAAAAAACCATCCGCCAGCAATGGACATCATACTATTCCAGATAAGCCCTATGGCACTGAAAGGCAGCTCTATCTTTATGAATCTCTGGTATCTTGACAATCCATATATCTGAGCAACATGCCTTAATTCTCTTGGTAAGGTATTCATGGAATTGTAATAACTGAAAGCCATATTCCAGACCTGACCTGTGAATATAAGAAGTATTGAAGATAGCTCAACACCTATCCTTGAATTCGGGAAAAGGGCAATCATAGCAAGAACCACCCCTGGAAGAAAAGAAAGGACAGGTATGGATTGAAGGATATCAAGGAGGGGAATCATTATCCTTTCATGCCACTTTGACTTATTTGCCGTATAACCATACCAGAGGGCAAATACAAATGAAAGGATATAGGCTGCCATAATCCTGAAGATGGAGTTAATAGCGTAAAGGGGTATCTTCCATACTGAGAGGTCAATCTCGACAGAGGGCTGGTATTCTGCCCTCCAGCCTGAGGCAATAAAGATAACAATATAAAGGACAGTGGCAATAAAGACAAAGACCACTATATCAATTATATTGAATCTGGGTTTTATGTCAGGTATCTGTATGTGAAAAGGAATCTTTAACATGGCAATATTATACATTAAACAGGGTGAAGAATAGGTTTAAGATTGTTGACTGAGTTAAGTGGATGGAGCTAAAATTTAATATATTTTTAAGTATGCGATATAAAGGAGGGAAAAATGAAGAATGTAATTGGTTGCGTAAATAACAGTAGAGGTTTTGTGCAACTCCTTCTTACGATTGTCTTAATAGTTCTTGCCGGTGGCATAGGTTTTTCAATCTATTTGATTAAGGAACAGGAAAAGACTATAAAGACCCTCTCCCAGAGGATCGAGACAGTAGAAAAGAAGCTACCAAAGATTGAAAAGATTGAGAAAGATACTTCCACCATAATGGAGGAGCTCCAGAAGCAGAAGGAAAAAGGTCTTGTGAATCTCACAATCCCTGCTGTGCAGAAGCTCGACAAGGATTTTATGGTTGCGAAGCTCTCTGTAAAACCCCATCTTACAGGTGTAATTGTAAAGGGAACTATCATAAACGGGACACCCCTTCCTCAGGAGAATATAAAATTCCGCCTTACCATACTTGATAAGTCAACAGAGTTTTCGATCAAGAAATTATCTCCTGGTGGAAGCAAGGCCTTTGAGGTCTATATACCTAATCTGCCTCCTGACAAGGCCCAGACAGCAAGGATAGAACATCTTGAGTCAACAGTCCTTTATTATAAGGACTGAAAAAGAGGCTACACTTTAGAGTTATTTCTTATTTTCTATATCCTGTAGCCTTAAGCCTATTTGAAGCCTATAGCCTATTTTAAAAGCCCACTTCAATAGTGAATACCCTTGCTATCCATTTATTGATAAAATCCCTTCTCAACTTCTCTCTGTTTTGGTTTCGGCTTTGGCTTTGGTAGAGACCTCTCTATCTCAGCAATGAAGGAGGCCATTTCGGATGGTGATATATCATAAATAGTGATTATCTCAGGCCATGGAGTCCCTGAATCCTTAAGCATAAGGATATCCTGCTCATCTGTCCTCGAAAGATAAAGGACAATAACAACCTCTGATGGACTAAGACCTTTGTTTCTTAACCTTTTGAAAATATCCTCATCGGTGTTAAGCCTTTCCTTTAATCTCTTTACAAGTTCCTTGTCAAGTTTATGTTTTGATACTCTTTCATCAAGGAAGTTCATAGCTGATGCGAGTCTCTTTGCCTCTGCCTCTGTGTATGGCCTTCCTGTATAGATTGCCATTATCTTATGAGAAAGAATTTGGGTTTTCTCTTCATTATAACTCCTGTAGGAAACCTTTATCTCAGACTCCAGTCCCTTGTTTTCTCTCAATGTCATGAGCTTTCTACTAAGTACTGGCCTGAGTTCAATATCAACAGATTGCTGAGGGGAGATTTCTTTCAGTTCAGTTTCAAAGGGAGCATCCATGAATTCCTTTATTATGAACCTGACCTTTACTTCTTTCAATGGAACTTCTAAGATATTTTTAAGCCTAAGCTTTCCAAGACCTTCCTTCTCATAAAACCTGTAGGCCTTTGTAATAATATCCCTCATCTGCAATATGTTTATCTCAAGCCCTGGTTTATCACTGAGGGTTCTTGCCTTTATCTCAACAGGCTCGCTTCTTTCATCATCAGGACTGAGGCTCACTATCCTGTAGGTATATTCAGTGTCTGGCAAAAGACCTTTATCAATAAAAAATGGTTTATCTACTATCGCAATTTCATCATAAGAACCGTCTCTCTTTTTCAACACAACAAATCTCTTTACACTGTCTGAATTCCATTTAAGCTCGATCTCCCTTATAGAAGCCTTTGCAACAATCCCTGATGGCGGAGGGATGAGTGGTTTTCTCGCTATTGCTGTGACTACCTCACTCTTCATACCTTCATACCCATCTCTTGCCCTTGCACTTATCCTGTAATAATAGGTCTTTCCGGGATTAACAGTGAAATCTACAAAGCTTGTTTCTGATGTAGAACTTATAAACTTATAATTAACTCCATCCTCTGACCTGTATATCCTGTATTCAGCAATATAGGATTCCTGAGATGGTGCCCATGACAGGTTAATCACCCTGGTGCCAGGTAAGGCCTTTACATTAAGAACCCTGCCTGGTGTATGAAGGATCCTGAATATCTGAAGTGACCTCTTATTGTCTGCTACTGCAAGGATGGTCTGCTCCTTAATACTCAGACCAGATGGTTCAAGAAAGCCACCTTTATCATCACCCCTGCTTCCAAACTCCCTCATGAACCTTCCATTATGGTCAAAGACCTGTATCCTGTGATTTCCTGAATCAAGGATATAAATCTCCTCAGGGGTTACAAAGAGGGATACAGGGCTGTTGAATTCTCCTATCCCCTCTCCCCTTTTACCAATAGAGAGAATCAATCTTTCTTGAGGATTTATCTTAAAAACGGTATGAAGACCTGCATCAGCTACATAGATATTGCCCTGATTATCTGCCTGGACATCAATCGGTTTCTTTAGATTTATGAGATTTGCCTTTTTAATCTGGCCCATGAATACACCATCTTTGTTGAGAATCTGGATTCTTCCATTTCCTGAATCAGCAATATAGACTATCCCTTTGGAGGAGATATAGATTCCCCTGGGAGATGAAAAACGGCCTTCTCTGCTTCCAGGGCCTCCATATTCTGCAACAGGCTTACCATCCTGAGAGAATTTAAGTATCCTGTCATTGCCTGTGTCAGATACCCATATATAACCATCTCTGTCAATGGCAATACCAGAAGGACCTTTCAGTCTGTATTTATCCATTCCTGTTATCATTCTTCTAACAGAACTACCTTCAATCACATATATGGCATTATCTTCTGAACTTACGGCATAAAGGACATCACCCCACCAGCAGACATCTGAAGCCTTTACATTTACTTCGTTAAGCAGATTTACAGATTCCCTGGGTGGCATAACCTCAACGGACGGAACTGGAGACCTCTCAGGTGCAAAGACCTGAACGGTGTTCTTTTTTGCATCAGAGACATATACATATCCTTCAGGAGAAAGGGCTATCCCTGATGGTCTCATGAACTGACCAGGGCCATCACCTTTTGTGCCTGTTGTGAAGAGGAGTCTGCCAGAAAAATCGAATTTCTTTATCTTATAGTCCTCGCTATCAATTACAATAAAACCTGCCTCATCAATCTCAATAGAAACAGGCCTTTTAAGATCATAATAATTTCTCTTGAATCTTCCATCGGGGGTGAAGACCTGGATCCTCGAATTCCCATAATCAGCAACATACACATAGCCTCTGTAATCAACTGCAACATCAGAGGGTTCCCTCAATTGACCTTCCTTTTCCCCTTTTTCACCAAAAGAACCAAGATAAATTCCATCGGTGCTAAAGACCTGAACCCTGTGATTACCCCTGTCAGAAACATAAAGGGTCCTAAGATGAACGGTAAGCCCTGCAGGATCATCAAATTCCTTTGGACCGCTTCCCGGTCTTCCAAATTGAGTGATGAATCTTCCATCTTTTGTGAATATGAAAATCACATCTTTTCCGGCATCAGAGACATAAACATAATTTTCATAAAGGGCAATACCTGTTGGTTCGTCAAGATAACTTTTACCTGATTTTTCTTCTCCAAAGGTCCTGAGGGTTCTTCCATCAGGGGTCATAACATGGACCCTCCTGTTTCCCCTGTCAACCACATAAATTGTGCCATCCTTATCAATTGCAATATGCTGGGGAGAAATAAATTGACCAGGGCCTGAACCTGCCTGACCGAATTCTGATTTTAAATGAACATTTAAAAGGGCAGTAGAAATAGCAGGAACCGATATTAAAAGAATAAAAAAAACTGAAACGATAAATCTCTTCATAGTATACCTCCAGAGAAGTTTAACACAACATAAACCTTTCCCTCAATCCAAATCATCTTCCTCCTGAACCTGTCTTTTTATTAGCTCTGCAATAGTAGGTCCTATACCCGGGACCTTTGCAATCTCTTTCACAGAAATCCTCTTTATGTCATCCCTGCCCTTGATGCCTGCATTAAAAAGCGCCCTTGCCCTCACCCTACCTATCCCTTTAAGGGTGATAAGCTCAAGGAGCTCTTCCTTTACTCCGTAGGATACACGCATCCTCAGCATAGAAAGGGGCTTAAGGAGGGTTTTTAGTTGAAAGATCCTTGCAATCTCACCTGCTGAATAGAGAAGCCAGTCGCAAAGTTCCACTATAGTATGAAGGTCTCCAGGACCTATCCCGTATTTCGTGCATATCTCATCCTCTGTCTTTTCCTCTATCCATTCAGATATACATAGAGCAGTCTTCAATTCAGAAAGGAGATCCTCAACTGGATATAACTCTGCCTCAATCAAAAGTTCCTTTTCATATTTATAATAGGCATCGAGGAGTTCTTCTATCTCCCTTTCCCTTACCTGAAGGTTCATCATATCAGGAGAGTGACATACCATATGAAGAAGGGATATAAGCCTTTTGGGTTTAGGACTCTTGAGAGAATCTCTAAGTGTCACAGCAGTAAGGGGATCTATGTATAATTCAGAGACCCTTTTGCCAAAGAGTGTTGGTATGAGTTTTCCTGACCTTTCAATTGTAAGGCCCTCCTTAAAGAAGAAATCGAGAAGTCTGTCAATAACCGGTTTTATCCTGCTGATATCTCTCTTATAACCATAAAAGGTTTTTCTCAGAAAATCCATTATCTCATCCCTTGTTATTGTAAAAAGTCCTGCTATAGATGAAAGGACATGGAATCTGAGAACTCCTTCATCACCAAGACAGGACTCAATGGCCTCCGGTTCTCCTTTGATGTAATTTTCTACTATATATCTTTCGTCCCTTCTTGACCTTGCCATAATTATGGCCTCTCCATAATCATCATATCCTGGTCTTCCAGCTCTTCCCGACATCTGTTTTATCTCCATTACAGGTATGGGCTCGATCCCTCTTGCTGATTCATATCTCTTCCAGTCCTTTACAATCACACACCTTGAAGGAAGATTAAGACCCATGGCAAGGGTGGTTGTGGATACAAGAAGCTTCAATCTCCCTTCTTTAAAGGCATCCTCCACAAGCCTTCTATGTTCGCTCAAAAGGCCAGCATGGTGAAAGGCTGTCCCGGAACTCACCACTGTTGCGAGTCTTCTTGAAAGTCTTGTGGGTTCTCCTGATGAAAGGACCTCTGAATTAAGTCTACTTAAAATTTCTTTTTCCTGGGAAGAGAGAAACGGGCTTATTATTCTTGACGCCTTTTCTGCCAGGGCCTCGGCAGATCTTCTTGTGTTAACAAAGATAAGGACCTGGCCTGATGACCTTATCGTCTCGAGGCTTATATCAATAATATCTATCCCTGAGATTTTTTCAATCCACCTGATAGAGCCATCATTAAAGATAACCGCTCCATTAAAATAAACACCCTCTTTTAACGGCACAGGTCTCCAGTGTGATTCAATAAACCTGGCACCAAGCCATCCTGCAATCTCAGTGGCATTCTTAATAGTAGCACTGAGGGCAAGGAACCTCACCTGAGGATTAAGCTCCCTTAACCTTGTAAGGACTATCTCCAGAGTAGGCCCTCTTGAGCTGTCTCCAAGAAGATGAACCTCATCAGCCACAACAAGCCTTATGTCCTTTAGCCAGTCTGCATGGTGTCTTATGAGGGAATCAACCTTCTCATTAGTTGCAATTATAATATGAGCCTTTTCAAGCCATGGATCTGCACTATCAAAATCACCTGTGCTCTGCATTACCTTCAATCCATAAGGCTCATACCTTTTTTTGAAGTCCTCATACTTCTGTCTTGCAAGGGCTCTGAGAGGAACGAGATAAATAACCTTGCCAGCATTTTGAAAGAAATACTTCAACAAAAGCATCTCAGCTATTAAGGTCTTCCCTGAGGCAGTTGGTGTAGAAATCACAAAAGACCTGTCTTCTTCGAGAAGTCCTTGTTTTACAGCCTCTCCCTGAGGCGGATAAAGCTCCTTTATCCCAGCTCCCCTCAGGGCTAAAATCAGTTCCTCACTTCCACCATAAGACTTTATATCTTCAATAAGCATGGTTTAGAATATCATAATTTGTAGTGAGAAATTGTAAGGAGGCAGGGATGGAAAGATTTTTTCTTGAACCTGAAAACTCTATATTGATAATAATTGACATTCAGGAAAGGCTTGCAGCTGTCATGTCCGAGAGAGAGACTGTTGTCAGAAACTGTCTTCATCTCATCGAAGTTTCAAAGCTCCTCAAGATTCCTGTTCTCGTTACAGAGCAGTACCCAAAGGGCCTTGGGCAAACATTAGAAGAAATTAAAACAGCCCTTCCTGAATACAGACCTGTTGAGAAAATAACATTTAACTGCTGTGAGGAAAAGGAATTTATGAATCTCATCGCATCTATAAACAGAAAAAAGCTTATTCTTACAGGGATGGAGACCCATATATGCGTGCTCCAGACATGTCTTGGTCTTCTCAGGGAAGGCTATCATGTTCATGTGGTTAGTGATGCTGTCTGTTCAAGGTCAGAAAAAAATAAAGAGACAGGGCTCAATCTAATGAAAGATGCCGGGGCTGTGATTACATGCACGGAGACGGTTCTGTTTCAGCTTTTAAGGATAGCAGGCACAGAGGAATTCAAAATTATATCTAAAAGGATAAAGTAATGTATAATACATAACAAAATCTCGTTTAAGGGGGTAAATGGATATGAAAAGAATCTTTATTCTCTTAATACTCTGGCTATTAACTTCCTTTTTCCAACCTCTAAAGACGGAGGCTGGCTATGACTTCAATCTCTCTGTAAGTGATGAGGATAGTGGTTTTTTATTCTCCGTAAGCAACTACTATAGGATTCCCGAAAAAGAGATAATAATAATCAGGGAAAGAGGCATAGACGATGAGGAGCTTCCTGTTGTCCTCTTTATTGCCAGAAGGGCAAGGGTTTCACCAGATGTAATTATAAATCTTCGACTTTCTGGACTTTCCTGGATGGACATATCCCTTCGTTATGGTGTAGGGCCTGAGGTCTATTACATACCTGTGGAAGAGACTGTTATAATTGGTCCACCCTATGGAAAGGCCTATGGATATTACAAAAAATACCCAAGACATAAATGGAAGAGCATAAGACTCGGGGATGATGATATAGTGAATCTTGTAAACCTCAGGTTCATCTCTGAATATCATGGTATACCACCTTCTGAAGTCATAAAGATGCGGAGCGGTGGAAAGAAATTTATTGTTATGGACAAAGAAATTAAAGAGAAGAAAAAAGGCAAACATAAGGAGGAAAAGCACAAAAACAAGGGTAAAGGCAAGTGGCATGATTGATGAATACATCGAGATAGTTAATGAGAAGGGAGAGATAATTGGAAAGGAATTGCGCTCAAAGGTTCATGGCAATCCCTCACTTATCCACAGGGTTACCCATGTCCTTGTCTTTAACCCAAAAGGAGAACTTCTCCTTCAGAAGAGGTCTATGAAGAAGGATGTAGCACCTGGAAAATGGGACACCTCTGTAGGTGGTCATGTGAATGCTGGAGAGACCATAGAGGAGGCTGTAATTAGAGAGATGGAGGAAGAACTCGGGATAAAAGGAATAATGCCAGAATTCATCTACTCCTATATCCATTCAAATCCTTATGAAACAGAACTTGTATATACACACCAGTGCATCTATACTGGAGAGATAAAGTTCAACCATGAAGAGATAGAGGAGGTTCGATACTGGAGGCTTTCAGATATAGATGGCTCAGAAATCTTCAGTCAGAACCTCCTCCATGAGGTCTCGCTATATCGGGAATTTCTTAAAAAAATGGGACACAGTATCTGATTCTGATATTGGGAATCTGATCCTTTACCTCTGATATCTGATTTCTGCCTTCTGTTCACACCCCTCTCTGCTCACTTCCATAGATATACTTATGGAACTGGAGATTGAGTCTTACACCAAGCTTGTCCTCTATAAGCCACTTTGCAAGGGCCTGGGGATGAAGTATTCCATAGGCTGGAGAGAAGAGGACATTACATCTATCAATTAATTTATACTTTTCAACAATAGCCTTTGACCATTCATAATCATTTCTATCCGTAATGACAAATTTTACCTCATCCTCTTTTCTAAGATAATAAAGATTTGAAAAATTCATTTTATCAGACATCCCGCTTCCAGGGGTCTTTATATCAAGGATTATGATTGCCCTTCTGTCGATATCCCTTATATCTATAGAACCATTTGTCTCAACAAGAACCCTATAGCCATCGTTTATCAATCTTTCAATAAGGCCATAAACCTCCTTCTGTAAAAGGGGCTCTCCACCTGTTATCTCAACGAGATTAATCCCTATAAGATTAATCTCATTAATCACCTCGGCCTCTGAAAGCTCATAACCTTCCTCAAAGGCATAGGTTGTGTCACAGTAGGAACACCGAAGATTACATCCCGTAAGTCTTACTATAGTGCATACAAGACCAGCATGGGTTGATTCACCCTGAATGGCAGGATAGATTTCACAAACTTTCATAGTTACCTCAATTTACTTAGCCACAAATTTAAACTCTTCACCCCTTAATCCGTCTTATGCTATAGTGCTCTACTACTTATACTATAGTCTTCCAGAACGAATTATAGATATAAGAAGCCATAGTCCCATAACAAAGGCGATTAAAAATCCTATTGCCCCAAAGAGAGGCACATCAAAGACCTTTCCACCAATATTCGAAAGGGTAAGGATTGATGAGCCCATTATTATTGCCGCTACTATTACACTAAAAGAGAGCCTGTTGGCTGAACGGTCAATGTCTCTCACAAATTTCTCGAGGCCGAGATGGGTAAGTTTAAAATGGAGTTCGTCCCTTAAGGTTTTTCTGAGAAGGAGCCTTAGCTGTCTCGGTGCCCCAAAGGCAAAGGCTGTCACATCATCGAAATTCCTTCTTGCCCTCTCATAGAGCCTCTTAGGGCTATATCTTGAACGAATCAGTTTTGAGGCATAGGGTTCTGCAACAACAATGAAATTAAAGGATGGATCGAGCTCCCTTGCTATAGAATCAAGGATTAGAAGGGATTTATTTACAAGGAGAAAGTCTGAAGGAATCCTCAGTTTGTGTTTTATGGCAAGATGGGTAAGGGTATCGAGATATTCTGCAAAATTTATCTCTGCTATGGTAGCACCGTATAGGGGTACAAGGAAGTCCATGAGGTCTGCCTTGAAATCCCTCTTGAAGGTATCTATATCTATCTCCTCAGAGACAAAGCCGAGGTCAATATACTGTTCAATAAGATTGTCAAAGTCCTGTTTCACAAGAGAGACAAAGGCCTGGGCCAGACTCTCCATTAATTCCGGGGTGAGATAACCAACTATCCCAAAGTCAACAAGACCTATCCTGCCATCAGGCATGACAAATATATTCCCTGGATGAGGATCTCCGTGGAAGAAACCATCTTCAAAAATCATCTTTAAATAGGCCTCAAGTCCTATCTTTGCAATGTGAGACCTATCAAAACCGAGTCTTGCTATCTCAGAAATATTGTCTATCCTGACGCCATGGATTCTCTCCATAACAATAATGCGTTCTGTAAGATACTGAGAATAGAGTTTTGGTATGTATATGTATTTATGACCTTCAAAGTTTCTCCTGAACTTGTTAAGATTCCTCGCCTCTTCTCTGAAATTTAGCTCCTTTTTTACGGTCTTTGAAAACTCTTCAACTATGCCTTTTGGATTGAAAAACTCTGCCTCTGCTAAATATCGATCCATCAGATCAGCAATAAATCTCAATATATCTATATCCGTCTCTATAATCTCCTTTATCCTTGGCCGCTGTATCTTCACAACAACCTCTTCCCCACTCTTTAGCACTGCACCATGAACCTGAGCAATAGAGGCTGCTGCCATAGGTCTTACCTCAAATTCCTTGAAGAGCTCTTCAATTTCTGCACCAAGGTCTTCTTTGACAATCCTCCTCACTTCTTCAAATCTGAAAGGTGGGACTTCGTCCTGAAGTTTTTTGAACTCATCAGCATAAGGTTTTGTGATAAGGTCAGGCCTTGAAGAAAGGATCTGGGCAAGTTTTATAAAGGATGGACCGAGCTCTTCAAAGGCATGTCTCAGTCTTTCTGGAAAGGCCCTGTCAATATAGGGGAATCTTTCAAGGAGCCTTTTTCTGAAGGGAATGAGTCTGGCAAGGTTTACTTGTTCTATGAACTGGTAGAAGCCATATTTGAAGAATACACCAAGGATATGCCTCAGACGTACCAGGTCCTTGTATCTTCTTCTTAACCTCAGAAAAGAAAAGGGCATTACTCCACTACATCTTCCTTTTCGCCTTCAAGCCTCTTGAGCCTCTCTGCAAGCATATCCACCTTTTTCTCAAGCCTCTCGATCTCTTCTCTTGATGGAAGCTTGAGTCTTTCAAGGGTCGAATTAATAAGTTCTGTTATGGTCTGCCTGAGTCCCTCTGTGGATTTTTCTGCCTTTTCTGTCCACTCTTTCACAAGCTTTGCACCTTCTGCCTCGCTGAGCTCACCCTTTTTTATAAGCTCATCAACAAGTTCCTTCACCTTCTCCTGAACACCAATACCTGCCAGAAGGGCCTTCCTGACAACATCAAATATGGACATCTTTGCCTCCTTTTTACAGGCTTCAGGCTACAGACTTTAGGATATTAGGCTGCAGGCTTTAGGCTTCAGTCATCAGGTTATTTTTTATTTTCTATCGCCTGTAGCCTATAGCCTATTTTAATCGCCTATAGCCTGAAGCCTATTCTTTATTACATCATAGGCCTCTTTAAGGGCCCTGTCAAGTTTTTCAATATCCTTTGTGCCTCCCTGTGCCATATCAGGTTTTCCACCTCCCCTGCCACCAGCCCTCTTAGCTATCTCTTTGAGAAGTTCACCAGCGGGGAATCTCTTCTGGAGATCCTTTGTTACCACTGTAAGTAGTGTTGCTTGTCTTTCCTTATTCTCACCGATTACAGAGCCAAGGATAATAATACCTGAACTAAGTCTGTCCCTTATATGATCAGCAAGAAGTCTTAGGTCTTTTTGTTCAAGACCATCTATCCTCATTACAACAACCTTTATACCGTTAAGCTCCACAGTCTTATTAAGGGCCTCCTGAGCTTCAAACTTGAGAAGCTTCTGTCTTTCTGTGAGAAGCTCTTTTTCAAGTTCCCTCTGTTCTTCAAGGAGCCTCTTCACCCTTTCAAAGGGAGTTTGTGTACTGAGAAGCTTAGAAATCTCTTTAAGTTCCCTTAATGAGTTCCTCATATAGTTAAAGGCATGGATACCTGTGAGGGCTTCTATCCTCCTTATACCAGAGGCGACACTTCCTTCAGCGACGATAACAAAGCTACCGATCTCACCTGTCTGTTTTACATGGGTGCCACCACAGAGTTCTTTACTAACACCTGTAACCTCAACTACCCTTACTGTATCTTCATATTTCTCATCAAAGAGGGCAACAGCACCAGAGTTTACAGCATCCTCAAGAGAGGTTACGGTAGTCTTTACAGGAATATTTTCAAGAATCCAGGAATTTATACGATTCTCTATCTCAATTATCTCTTCTTCCTCAAGGCCTGTCATGTGGGTAAAATCAAATCTTAATCTCTCGGGTGTTACAAGAGAACCAGCCTGCCTAACATGTTCTCCAAGAATATCCCTTAATGCCCTGTGAAGAAGATGGGTTGCTGTATGGTTTTTCATAGTTGCCCGTCTTAACTCACCATCTACCTCAACCTTCACAAGTTCACCCTTTGAGATAGCTCCTTCACTAATTCTAACATAATGGGCTATAAGCCCTTTATAGGGCTTTTTGGTATCAATCACCTGGGCAACGCCAGAATCACCCGATATACTCCCTCTGTCTCCTACCTGACCTCCAGATTCAGCATAAAACGGTGTCCTGTCAAGAAAGAGCATCCCTTCCTCTCCTTCTTTTAAAGAATCAATAGGTGTCCCGTCCTTAATCAGAAAAAGAACCCTTGCATGGTCTCGAAGCACCTCATAACCTGTGAACTCTGTCTGTGGTATCTCTTTATATATAGAAGGGATTGTAAGGTCTTCTTCTACCCATGCCTCTCGCGCCCTTTCCCTCTGCCGAGCCATCTCCTTCTGGAATCCTTCTTCATCAATCATAAGATCTGCATCGATTGCAATATCCCTTGCAAGGTCAAGAGGAAATCCGAAGGTATCATATAGCCTGAATAGTTCCTCTCCGGGAATGGTCTTTATGCCATTGCGCTTCAGTCTTTCTATAATCTCATCAAGGAGCCTTGTACCCTGTTCAAGGGTCTTTATAAATCTCTCCTCCTCAAGTCGGAGAAATTTTTTTGTCCTCTCTGAAGATGCCTTGAGTTCAGGATAGGTATCTCCAAAGGCATCTATAACACTATCAACAATCCTCCAGAGATGGGGCTCATCCTTTCCAAGGAGATGGGCATGTCTTGAGGCACGTCGGATAATCCTTCTCAGGACATAACCCCTGCCCTCATTAGACGGAATTAGACCTTCTGCCATTAAAAATACTATAGCCCTTATATGGTCTGCTATGACCCTTATAGAGATATCGGTATTACCAGATGAAGGATAAGTTGCGCCTGTTAAGGAACATATTGCTGAAATAATCCCCTCGAAAAGATCTGTATCAAAATTACTATTTTTCCCCTGAATTACTGCTGTTATCCTCTCAAGACCCATCCCTGTATCGATAGAGGGTTTTGGAAGTGGTGTGAGGTTTCCTGATGCATCTCTGTTATATTGCATAAAGACAAGATTCCATAGCTCAAGATATCTGTCGCAATCACAACCTACAGAACAGTCAGGCCTCTCACAACCAACCTCTGGGCCCTGATCAATTATTATCTCTGAGCAGGGTCCACATGGTCCTGTATCTCCCATCTGCCAGAAATTGTCTTTTGCACCGAGTCTTACAATCCTCTCCCGAGGAATGTCTGTCAGTTCAATCCATAACCTTTCTGCCTCATCATCTTCTTCATAAATAGATGCCCAGAGTCTCTCCTTGGGGAGTTTAAAACCTTCCACGAGCAATTCCCAGGCAAAGGATATGGCCTCTCTTTTGAAATAATCACCAAAGGAGAAATTACCCAGCATCTCAAAGAATGTATGATGCCTTGCTGTATGGCCTACCTGTTCAAGGTCGCTATGCTTCCCCCCAGCCCTCATGCACTTCTGGCAGGATGTGGCTCTTGTGTAAGACCTCGTCTCGTTGCCGAGGAACACATCCTTAAATTGAACCATCCCAGCATTTGTAAACAACAGTGTCGGATCGCCCACAGGTATCAGGGGAGAGCTCTTTACTACCTTGTGGGCCTTGCTTCGAAAGAATTCAAGGAAAAAGTTGCGGATATCCTTACCTTTCAATTGATACCCCAATGATTATTCAATCTTAATTGTAGGGTCTCCTGAGATAACTGACTCAAGCACTCCATTAACAAAGATAAGACGGGTCTTTAAAAAACCAGAGGTTGAATAAATCCACATTTCTCTATATTTACCATCCTTTGGCTCAAGAACCTTTACCTCTGATGGAGCTCCCCAGGCATATCTAACCTGTATCTGTGTCATTCCTGTCACGACCTCACCTGCCTGAATGTGTTTCTGAATCTCTTCAGGGAAAGTCCTTATCTCACCAGGAGAATATCTAATGCCTGCTGAACAACCAGCAAAAAACACAAATATAATAATTAGAGCCCCATACCTCTTTATCATCTTAATGACTCCTTCAATCTCTTGAGCACCTCATCTATTGTATCAGAACTATAACCCCTTCTTAGCATATATTGTCTTAATCTCTTCTCATCCTGAAGAATATTAATGCCTTTAGTCCTTTGCATTTTTTCAATAAGCCTCATTGCGGATTCCATCTCATCCGCTCCATCAAGAACCTCTTCTGCAATCTCCTTTGGAATGCCTTTTCTGTAAAAAAAGTCTTTAATACCTCTAATGCCCAATAGCTTCGTGTCCCGTGCTATTCTTAAAAAAGACCTTGCTGCCTCTAAGTCATTTATAAGCCCTGATGCCTTAAAATCATCAATAACCCTGTTAACATCAAAGGGGTTAAAACCCTTATGGAGAAGCCTCTCCCTTATTTCATGCTCACTCCTTGCCCTGTAACTTAATAGTTTGAGCACATATACTTTTATCCTATTATCTACTGAATCTCTCGATCTTGAATCCTGACTTTGACTTTTCCTCGGGTCTTCCACCTTCCATCACCATCTCTGCAGTAGTCTGGATGCCCTTTACCTTAAGGGTAAAGTCATCAGGGTTAGATGCCCACTTAAGGGCCTCCTCGTATGTAACAAGACCCGCCTTGTAGAGGTCAAAGAGGGACTGATCAAAGGTCTGCATGCCATAGAGTAACTTTCCCTGGGCAATTACATCAGGTATGAGCTTTGTCTTGTCAGGATCAACAATACACTCCTTTATCGTTAGGGTTCCAAGCATAACCTCTACAGCTGGTACCCTTCCTGTGCCATCAGCCCTTGGAAGAAGTCTCTGGGATATAACAGCCCTTATGACTGAGGCAAGCTGTATCCTTATCTGCTGATGTTGATGGGGTGGAAACATAGAGATTATTCTGTTTACTGTTTCCTTTGCATCAAGGGTGTGAAGAGTGCTCATAACGAGATGGCCTGTCTCTGCAGCAATGAGGGCTGTCTCTATGGTCTCGAGGTCTCTCATCTCACCCACGAGTATAACATCAGGGTCTTGTCTGAGGGCTGACCTCAAGGCCTTTAAAAAGGAATCGGTATCAGAACCAACCTCTCTCTGACTGATTATGCTTCGCTTATCTCTGTGAAGGAATTCAATGGGGTCTTCTATGGTTATAATGTTAACTCCCTTATTGGAATTTATATAATCTATCATTGCGGCAAGGGTGGTAGACTTTCCACTTCCTGTTGTTCCAGTAACAAGTATAAGTCCCCTCTCAGACATGGCAATCTTTTTAAGAACCTCTGGAAGGTTTAGCTCTTCAAAGGTTGGGATCTTCATTGGGATAACCCTAAAGACAAGGCCAACCGCACCCCTCTGATAAAAGGCATTACAACGAAACCTTCCAAGCCCTGGAACACTATAAGCAAAATCAAGTTCATGCTCTTTCTTAAAGGCCTCCCGCTGGACAGGACTCATTACAGAAAAGGCTATCTTAAGGGCCTCTTCAAGGCTTATCCTCTCGATATCCTCCATTGGCCTGAGGTCGCCGTAAAGCCTTACTATAGGAGGAGAACCAACCTTAATATGGAGGTCTGAGGCGCCCATTGAATAGGCCTTTTTAAGGAGTTCATTTATATCCATGCTTAACCCTCAACCTTGGCTCTCAGGCCTGAGGCCTCTTTTATCTTTCTTTCTATCTCCTGAGCTATATTAGGATTATTTTTTAGATAATCCCTTGCTGCCTCCCTTCCCTGTCCTATCCTCTGGCCACCGTAACTGTACCATGAACCTGACTTTTCTACAATACCCTTCTCAACTCCCAGATCAAGTATCTCACCTGCTCGGGATATACCCTCATCAAAGAAGATATCAAACTCAGCCTGTTTAAAAGGCGGTGCAACTTTATTCTTAACAATCTTTACCCTCACCTTTCCGCCAACAGTATCACTGGAGTCTTTAAGATTTTCAATCCTTCTTATATCAAGCCTCATGGTTGAATAAAACTTGAGGGCTGTGCCTCCTGTTGTCGTCTCTGGATTTCCAAACATTACACCAATCTTCATCCTTATCTGATTGATGAATATAACAATGGTTTGAGACCTCGAGATAGCAGAGGTGAGCTTTCTAAGGGCTTGGCTCATAAGTCTTGCCTGTAGTCCTGGAAGACTGTCTCCCATCTCACCTTCTATTTCTGCCTTGGGAACAAGGGCTGCTACAGAGTCTATTACGATAATATCAACAGCATTACTCCTCACAAGGGCCTCTGCAATCTCAAGGGCCTGCTCTCCTGTATCTGGCTGGGAGACAAGAAGGTCCTCTACCTTAACTCCAAGCTTCCTTGCATAATTTATGTCAAGGGCATGCTCTGCATCAATAAAAGCAGCAATACCACCTGCCTTCTGTGCCTCCGCAATAGCACTGAGGGCAAGGGTTGTCTTTCCTGATGATTCTGGACCGAATATCTCTATAACCCTCCCTCTTGGATAGCCACCTACACCAGTTGCAATATCAAGACCAAGGGAACCTGTTGATATTACTGGAAGAGGCTCTATTGATTCAGAAGAGCCGAGCCTCATGATAATGCCTTTCCCGAAGGCCTTCTCTATCTGAGATATAGCAGTCTCAAGAGACTTCTGCTTTTCCTTTGTCATGCTTCCTCCTTTATTAATCTTTAACCTTAAGCCTACTCTACAACTTATGCTTATTTTAACATATATACCCCTATCCTCTCATACCTCGCCCCATCAGGACGGAGCTCACTCTTCATAAGAACAAATTCCTTCACATTAATTATGCCGAATTCTTTTTCTTTAAATCTTAATAGAATAGGAATAAGCCTCTGCTGGTCTGAAAACTCCTTTACCCTTCCCAGGGTGATGTGACCTGTAAATTCCCTATCCTCTTCTTTGAATCCGAGTTCGGAGAGGGCCTTCTCTATAGCCTTCTGTAACTGAAAGAGTTGCCCTGAATCCTCAACACCTGCCCAAATCACTCTTGGTCTCTTTTTTTCAGGAAATCTTCCTGTGCCTCTAACATGAAGGGTGAACGGCTCTGATTGAGCAGCTACTTTATTGAGAACCTCCTCTATCTTTGAAATCCTTTCCTCCGAAACCTCTCCAAGAAATTTTAGGGTTAGATGGAGATTTTCTGGTTTCACCCATCGGATACCTGTTCCAAAGGGTTTTAACTCCTCTATTAAGGAAGATAGTTCTTTCCTTACCGCATCGCCAATCTCTATGGCAACAAAACAACGAATCATTTATAACAGTAATTTAGACACAAGTGAGTTGCTGATTTAGATCCTAACTCACTAATTTATTGGTAGCGTCCCAAACAGGAGACATAGCATAATTCTTACCCCCTCACCCTAACCCTCTCCCCGCTGGGGAGAGGGAATTTTTAAGCTTCCTCTCCCATCAGGGGAGAGGATTGAGGTGAGGGGTGGTCTTGGTCTCCATAATTCTACACTACCAATTTATTTTAAAGCCATTATCAAATAAAGGCTGAGATTTGTATAAGCCCCAGCAATAAGATCATCAACCATAATGGCAAAGCCGCCCCTGAGCCTTCTCTCGATTAATTTTATAGGAAAGGGTTTAATAATATCAAAGAATCTGAATAAAAAAAGGGCAACAAAGAGGGTAGGAAGAGATAGATTATGGCCATATATGCTTACAAGATAACCTCCGAATTCATCTATCACTATATGTCTGCTATCCTGCTCATTAAGTCTCCTTTCAGCCTCTCCTGATATGAATATACCAAAAAAAAAGACCACCCCGAAAATAAAAAGCAATAAATCTTTTTCTGGCTTTAAGAGAAAGACAAAGACAGCTGATACAAAGGTACCGAAAGTTCCTGGTGCAAAAGGTATATAGCCCGTATAAAAAACTGAAGCTACTATTACTGACAGGTCTATCCTCATATCCCCTGTTCAGCCAAGGAATCTCCTCACATGGGCAGCCTCTATTATCATCTCCTGAAGCCCTTCCCTGTTATTTTCCTTTAATCTGGAGATTATCCTTGATGTTATATCCCTGTGAGACCTATCGGGCTCGTAATCGAAGAGCTCATTCCTTATGCAGGACCTAACCTCTAAGGGTAAAAGCTCAAGACATTCGGGATTGAAAAATCTCAAGGCCCTCTCCATATCCCTTTCGAAGTTCACATAAACCTCCTTAAGACAGTTTATATCTTCAGGGCTGAGGCTACTGAAGCCAATAAGCTCAGGAGGCAAACCAATAGAATAACAAGCAGCACAAAAGCTTATCACCCTTGGAAGCCTTATCCTTCCGAGGCTTCTTGAATAACCAAAAAGCCCAACATGGAGCTTCCTCATTCTCCTCCTGGGAACATATCGGGCTACTTCATTTATTAAGGGAGCAAGATACTCTATCTCAGCCTGATATTCCTGCGAATATTTCCTGAGCAATCTTATACAAAGCTCCTCATCTATCTCCTTGAAAGGCCTCCTTTCAGTAGACTTAAGATACTTTATAGCTTTGAGCACATCCTCAACAGGGTTATCGTATTTAAAGGCAGACTGGACAGTAAAGGTCTCAACATCGGGATATTCTGAAAGGACATCCTCAACAGTATAAGGTGTAAGGTTACCCCTGAAAGGAGGAGAACCAGCCCCAAGAATGGGATATATCTTTATCCCCTCTTTTTCTGCAAGTCTCCTCAGTCTCTGAAGGGCAATCTTATTGCATAGTATGGCACTTATCATTCCGTAATTCATGGCTGGGTCAGACCTTGCAAGAAAGACCCTTACATAACTCAGGTCTTTATCCTTGATATAAGAGCTCAATATATTATGGGCTTCGAGCATGTGCTCCATGTCCTCAAAAAGGGGGATAACATTTATACTTTCAGGTTTGAATTCACCTATCCAATCAGAAACTGCTATATCTCCAGGGCATATCTGCTGATGTTGTCTGCCATAGATAAAGTTTTTATAAAAATAATAAATCCTGTTGAGTTCTTGATGAGATGTCGTCATAGGAAGAATTACTTCGAAGATAGGTGCTATCTCTTTGCCATAAAAAAGCACTGCTGCATCTCTTGAGCGAGGGATGCTTTCTAAGGTTTCGATAACAACCTTTGCCTCATCCCTCTCAATGAATGGATTAGGAATTCTCAGTGTAAGGAATACATCTCTACCAAGAATTTTATCTCTAAAAAAATGGGGATATCTTGTGAAGAGCTTTCTTACTACAAAATCATCAATCTCCTTTCCTTCACTGTCCCACATCTGCTCATCACAGCCCAGATGGCTGAAGGCATAATAGGCCTCTTGAATCTCGTCATCTCCCGACATGTCCTGTGTCTCAGCAAAAAAGGGCAGAGTAACATTATCGGGATGTTGTGTGGACATTACTCTCGGGATATTCATGGAAAAGTATAACACAGAGAAAAAGGTCAAATACAACTGTTACACCCAAGACCACTGGCTCGCTCAAAGGCCTCCTTGCCCTCTCTGTAAGAAAACCAGGCAATTCCGATAGCACCGATGGAATCCATGCCTCCGATTCCTGTAAGTTCATAACCCAGGCTTGATAAAAGTAAGACCAGAGAGAGTTGTAAACAGACCTTTGTGCAGGCTGCATCAGCAAGAATTGCACTGGAATTGAGCTCACGGCCCACCTTCACCTTGTAATGAATTAATATCCACATGGTAAGGATCGATATTGAAGAGATAACAATGCCCCAGAAGGTTGTGCTGGGCTTATGTCCTGTGTAAAGATTTATTAGAGAGCTCAATACAAGTCCAGCAGCAAGGATATAAAAGGCAGTTCCTGTAATTCTCAGGGCCTGTCGCTCGAATATATCTGGATTATCATTCCCGCAACTGTTATTTTCACCAATCTGTCTCAGTCTTCTAACCATATGCCATATCCCTATGCCTGAAATTACCTCTACAAAAGAATCCACTCCAAAACCAAAAAGGGCAATGGTTTCATCTTCAAGCCCAAAATAGACAGAAACCATGCCCTCTAAAAGATTATAAAATATTGTGACAAGGGCAAGGGCTGATGCCAGTTTATAGAGCCTTGCTTTTCTAAAAAAATCAATGGAGGCCTTCATGTTTATTTCTTCTTTTTAATTATATCACATGTCCCCGCATCGCACCCCGGACAATGCCCCTTTTTCTTCCACACAGAGCGGTATAGGAGATATACCGCCCCGCCGATAATTACAGCCATCAATGCAATATCAATGGAACCCATATTAACCTCCTTCTGTTCTATTTTTATCCCAATCCCAACAATCTTCCACCCTGATAGATCACAAAGGCAGTTATCCATGCCAGCGCTGTGTGCATTAGTACTGCCTGTCCATAAATCTTCCATGTCCCAAATTCCTGTCTTGTAGCAATGGCAACAACAACACAAGGCCAATAAAGAAGGACAAAGGTAATAAAGGCATAGGCAGAAAGGGGTGTAAAGACACCACGAAGTGATTCTCTTAAAGGTCTTCGTTCTTCTTTTTCCTCCTCTGATTCCTCTGAGCTTAAGCTTTTAATTCCAAATCCAGAAAAGATATTTTCTCCTGCTTCTTTAACAGCATTAAGGAACAAAGTCCCTACCTCTTTTAAATCCTCTATAATTGATGGCTTTTCCTCTTTATCTTCTGTTCTCTGTACATAAATCTCTGACATCGTTCCTACAACGACCTCCTTTGCGATAAGACCAGCTATAAGAGAAGAGGCAGCCTCCCATTTCCCAAAACCAAGAGGTTCAAAGACAGGTGCTATTGTACTTCCCATAATTCCAAGGACAGAGTCTTTCTTGTCTTGAACTCCCCACGGGATATTGAGCATAAACCATACAATTATGGAGACAGCCATGATATATGTGCCTGCCTTTATTACAAAATGCCTGAGTTTCTGCCATGTGTGTATGATTAGGTCTCTTATGGTGAGTATCCTGTAAGGAGGAAGTTCCATTATAAACATGGGAGACTCTCCTTTATTAAGTATATAAATAGAAACGGAAGAAAGATTTTGTTAATATCTTTGCAGATGCTGCTAAATATGCTTTAACAGTTGGTGTTCTTAAAAGCATTTTATCAGGCAAGTTTTCTTTTTTATCAGGTTTTTTACTGGCAATGGCGATTATACTGTCAGGCGTATTTTTGCGAAAGCTCATTAATCTATCCTCCTCACCATTATCTTCGTTGCTATGCCTCTACTTATGGCAATTCTTACTTCGCCGATTTTTAGAAGAATAGGGCTGCAGCCCTCGTTGTTTAATATTTCAATTATCTTTCCAACCCGTAACCCCATATCTTCTGCATGGCACAGTTGATTCTTGCTTCCATGACCATAGCCCTTCTGTCTTTTTATCTCAACAATCTCAGCACATTCACCTTTGCTCAGAATTCCAAGGGGTACCATAATACTCCTCTAAAACCTTACAGTTATTCCCGCAAGGACACTCAAGTCTGGTTAAAAGGAATGGTTGCCTTTTTTATCAATTGTGAGGAAACAAGACTTTTTCGAAGAGATTATTTTTGAGGAAGCGCGCCCCTTTTATATTTTGTCCTGTTAGTTTTATAATAAAATTCTTGAAAAATCCCTGAATGGAGGAGTGAAATGAAAGGAGACTTCTTTTTTACATCCGAATCAGTTACAGAGGGACATCCAGACAAGGTGGCAGACCAGATCTCTGATGCTGTTCTGGATGCCCTCCTTGAGCAGGATCCCTATGCAAGGGTTGCCTGCGAGACCCTTGTGACCACAGGCCTTGCCTTTGTAGCAGGTGAGATTACAACAAGTGGATATGCTCATATCCCTGATATAGTAAGAGAGACAGTAAAAGAGATTGGTTATACAAGGGCAAAGTATGGCTTTGATTACGAAACCTGCGCTGTCATTACTGCCATAGACAGGCAGTCTCCTGATATAGCCATGGGAGTTGACATTGGTGGTGCAGGTGACCAGGGCCTTATGTTTGGCTTTGCCTGCAATGAAACACCTGAGCTCATGCCAATGCCAATAATGCTTGCCCACAAACTTGCCATGAGACTTGCTGAGGTCAGAAAAAAGGACATCCTCGGTTATCTCAGACCTGACGGAAAGACCCAGGTAACCATTGAATACAGGGATGGAATTCCTGTAAGGGTTGACACAATTATTGTATCTGCTCAGCATAGCCCTGATGTTACCTTAAAGGAGATAAGAGAGGACATAATAGAAAAAGTCATAAAGCCTGTGATACCTCCTCACCTCCTTGATGAAGAAAATGTAAGGTATTATATAAATCCAACAGGAAGATTCGTTGTTGGCGGTCCAATGGGTGATACAGGTCTTACAGGAAGGAAGATTATTGTTGATACCTATGGTGGAGTTGGTCATCATGGTGGAGGGTGTTTTTCAGGTAAAGACCCAACAAAGGTGGACCGTTCTGGAAGTTACATGGCAAGGTATATAGCAAAAAATATCGTTGCCGCTGGAATTGCTGATAGAATAGAGATACAGATAGCCTACGCCATAGGTATACCAGAACCCGTATCCATCCATGTAAACACCTTCGGAACAGGCAAGATACCACCAAAGGAGATTATCCAGCTCATAAGAAAACACTTCGATATGACGCCCAAAGGGATTATTGAAAAACTCAACCTGAGAAGGCCTATCTACAAGAAGACAGCTGCCTACGGACATTTTGGAAGAAATGAAGAATCCTTTACATGGGAAAAGACAGACATGGCAGAGGTGCTCAAAAAGGGATAAAGGAGGCAAGATGAAAGCAGATATTAAGGATAAGGGACTTGCAAAAAAGGGACTCCTGAGAATTGAGTGGGCATCAATGGAGATGCCTGTATTGAGAAGTATAAAGGATGAGTTCAAAAAGAGAAAACCGCTGAAGGGTTTGAGGATTGCTGCCTGTCTACATGTAACAACAGAGACAGCAGTCCTCATGGATACCCTTAAGACAGGTGGAGCAGAACTAAGCCTCTGTGCATCAAATCCCTTGAGCACACAAGATGATGTGGCAGCAGCCCTTGTAGAGTACTTCAGGATACCTGTCTTTGCCATAAAGGGAGAGGATAAAAAGACTTATTATAAACACATAAAAAGTGCCCTCTCAATTAGACCCCATATTACCCTCGATGACGGAGCAGACCTTGTAAGTACAATACATAAAGAAAAAAGGGAACTCCTAAGGGATATTATCGGAGGCACAGAGGAGACTACAACAGGTGTCATAAGATTGAGGGCAATGGCAGAAGAGGGAAAACTCGGCTATCCCATTATAGCTGTAAATGATGCCTATACAAAACATCTCTTTGATAATCGTTATGGAACAGGTCAGAGTACAATAGATGGGATTCTTAGGGCAACAAACAGGCTTGTTGCAGGCTCCACATTTGTAGTAGCTGGTTATGGGTGGTGTGGAAAAGGGGTTGCTATGAGGGCAAAGGGGATGGGAGCAAGGGTCATAATCACAGAGGTAGACCCTTTGAGAGCCCTTGAGGCCGTAATGGATGGCTTTGAGGTATTGCCCATTGAGGAGGCAGCAAGGATAGGTGATATCTTTGTAACGGTCACAGGAGATATAAATGTAATCTCAGAAAAATGCTTCAGGTTAATGAAGGATGGGGCAATAGTAGCAAATTCAGGCCATTTTAATGTTGAGATAGATATCCCTGGCCTTAAAAGGCTCTCAACGAGAAGAAGGATAATAAGGGACTTTGTTGAAGAATTTACCTTAAAAAATGGTAAAAGGATTTATCTCCTTGGTGAAGGAAGGCTCATTAATCTTGCAGCAGGAGAGGGGCATCCCTCATCTGTGATGGATATGAGCTTTGCGAATCAGGCCCTTTCAGTGGAATACCTTGCAAAGAATAAGGGCAAACTCAAACCATCTGTCTACAGGGTACCAGAGGATATTGACAGAAAGGTTGCGGACTTGAAATTAAAGGCTATGGGCATAAAGATAGACAGGCTCTCCCCTGAGCAGGAAAAATACCTCCATTCCTGGCAGATGGGAACTTGATAAGGCTATAGGCAACAGGCTGAAGGCATAAGATAGAGGAGCAGAGCACTCAACCCAGGAATCCACCGAGCACTCAGCCAGGTGATTGGGAGGCACAACCTAATTGTTTGCTCATACTTTTTGTTGCTATGGAGTGGCCGATGCTTTTTTAGCTTTATCGGGGTTTCAAAGGGGCAGAGCCCCTTTGCGAGGTACTTCAATGATTAATCTAAAGGCATTAAACAGGACAGAAATGGAAGAGTTTATCTCCTCCATGGGACTTCCATCCTTCAGGGTAAGGCAGCTGATTCACTGGATTTATGAAAGGCTTGCAAAGGATATTGAGGAAATAACAGAATTCAGCAAAGACCTGAGAAAAAGATTAAAGGAGATAGCCTGGATAAGCAATCTTAATCTACTCAAAAAACAGACCTCCCAGGATGGAACAGAAAAATACCTCTTTGGGCTTGAGGATGGTGAGAAGATAGAGAGTGTCCTGATACCTGATAGAACGAGATTGACCCTATGCATATCCTCTCAGGTGGGCTGTCCAATGGGCTGTAGATTCTGCCTGACAGGCACTATGGGCTTCAGGAGAAATCTCATGGCCTATGAGATAGTGGATCAGGTAATAAGTGTAAAAAGGGTATATCCAGGCATCACTAACATTGTCTTTATGGGAATGGGTGAGCCTTTATTAAACCTTGAAAATACCATAGAGGCAATAAAGAGGCTTACAGGATTCATGGGATTTTCACCAAGGAGGATTACTGTATCAACCTGCGGTATCCCATCAAAGATAGAGGCCCTTTATCAGGCCTTTCCAGAAAACCCACCGAATCTCGCCATATCACTCAATGCAACAACCGATGATGTGAGGTCAGCCATAATGCCTGTTAATAAGACCTTCCCATTAAAAAGCCTCTTTGGAGTTCTAAAAAAAATACCCCTTCCCAAAAGGAGGAGGTTTACCTTTGAGTATGTAATGCTTGATGGTGTAAATGATACACCTGAAGATGCCAGAAGACTTATAAAACTACTGAGGGATATTCCTTCAAAGGTAAACCTTATTCCCTTCAATCCTGTAGAAGGGATAGAATTCAAAAGGCCCAATGATGAGAAAGTATTAAGGTTCCAAAAGATCCTTACGGATGCCCATATCACTGCCCTTATAAGAAAATCTAAGGGCCAGGATATAATGGCTGCCTGTGGACAGCTCAGGGCAGGATATTCGAACTGAACTGTTACTTACGCCACCAATTAATCTCCTATTGATTCTGAAAGCTCTATTCTGTTTCTGCCATTCCTTTTTGCCCTGTAGAGGGCCTCATCAGCATATTTTATGAGTTTTTCCCAATTGTCAATCTCTCTATCTTCAGGTATTGAGGCAATACCAATGCTTATTGTAACCCTTTCATTCTCTGGTAGGCCCTGAAATCTGTGTCCTTCCACTGCCTTGAGAATCCTCTCTGCTACCTTCCTTGCATCTTCCTTTTTTGCCTGAGTAAGAAGGACTATGAACTCCTCACCTCCCCATCTTCCCACAATATCTATCTCCCTGAGGGATGAGGCTATAAGCCTTGCTGTCTCCTTAAGGACTGTATCTCCAGCAGCATGACCATAAGTGTCGTTAATCCTTTTAAAATGATCTATATCACACATGAGGCAGGAGAGGTGAAGATTGTATCTCAGTGCCCTTGCAAACTCTCTCTTTAATATCTCCTCAAAATGCCTCCTGTTGTATATCTCTGTGAGGTAATCCGTTATTGCCATTATCTCCAGTTTGTGGAGGAGGTCTTCGAGTTGTCTGTTCCTTTCTCTGAGTTCATCCTGAAGGGCCTTTGTCCTGAGGGATGCATAGATCCTTGCATTAAGCTCTGCCTCGTCAAAGGGCTTCGGAAGATAGTCATCAGCACCTGCCTCGAGACCTGCTACTTTATCAGTAATATTGGTCTTTACAGTAAGCATTATAATTGGTATGCCCTTTGTATCCTGATTAAGTCTCAACCATCGGCAGACCTCGTGACCACTTATATCAGGCAGGATTAAGTCAAGGAGTATGAGGTCTATGGGAACAGTCTTTGCTATCTTAATAGCAGATGCACCATTTTCTGTCCATACAACCTCATATCCCTCTCTTTCAAGAAAATCCCTTACGAACTGGGCCTGAACCTTGTCATCCTCTACAAGGAGTATCTTTGCCTTGAGAGGCGTTGTCTTCATCTCCATAAAAAACTTTATTCAACACTGAATGTAACAGATTTAATAGCCGTTCCAGCACTGTCAAGAATCTCCACCTTCCACTCTCCCTTCATGCCATAAAGGTTTTTCTCTGCATAGGTTCTCCATCTGAAGCCCTTTTTAAGGGGAAGGGTGGTCCGATTAACCTCCTTGTCATTAAGAGACCAGACAACGGTAATATTTGTATCCTCCTGAATATTCCTTGCTTCTATAAAACAGTAAACCTTTTCTGTTGTAGATGGAACGATCTCCATTACATTAACAGGTTCTCTGTTTTCTATCCCGCCTGCTATGACGAGTCTCTCAATAGTAAAACCTGGTTTTGTTTCCTGAGCAATAACGAGCCCGGAAAGGATAAAAAGGATAAGAATCAGTAGGGTTAAATATCTTAAACCTTTCATAAGTTTCCTCCTGAATAATGGTAGAGGAGGCAAGGCCTCCTGAATTTATTTATTGATAAATTCATTGACCAGCCTTATAAGCTCCTGCGTCTGGATCGGCTTTGTCAGATAGGCATTTGCTCCTATTGAAAGGGCCTTTTTTCTGTCCTCCTCTGCACCTTCTGTTGTTATCATTATAACAGGTATATCTTTATAAGAGGGATTGCTTCTTAGGAGGCTCAGAAGTTTAAGACCATCCATAACAGGCATATTTATGTCTGCAAGAATCAGGTCAACCTTCTCCTGTGATAGTTTCTTGAGGGCATCTACACCATCACTTGCCTCTATTACCTTTGAATTCTGAACCCTTTTCATAGCAAAGCTTATGAGCTGCCTCATCGTAGGAGAATCCTCTACCACAAGGATAGTGGGCATAAACTACCTCCTTGGCTTTTCCTTTAAGAGTTCAAGGAAACTCTGTATCGTCGTCAGTTTCCTTTCTGACTGGGTGTAAAGTTTTGATGAAAATATGGCTGTTGCAGCATGGCCAGCAAGGAGATTGAAAAGTTCGTAGTCAATGTTTGTAAATTCCCGCTTCTGGACAAAGAGGGAATATATGACAATTATGCCTATGACATGTTCCTTTATCTTGAGGGGAATACATACAATGGGCCTTGCAGGATTAAACTCTTCCTGTACTGAAATGTCGGGCGCAAAATAACTCTCCCCCTCCTTAGCCACCCTTCCAATTATCCCCTCTCCAAACATAAACCTCGGTAGCTCATAAAGGCTTATCCCCTCTGCTGCAACTGGTTCAATCTCGTTGGTTCTCTCATTTACAAGGAAAATGGCAAACCTTTCAGCACCTATAAGATTGATTATAATCTCAAGAACAATCTTAAGGACCTCATCAAAATCAAGGGTGGAATGAAGTTGATAACTGGCTACATAAAGATTTGCAAGATTGTTATTCTCCTGTTCTACTTCAAGGTATTTTTCAGCAAAGTCTCGGTTCTCTGCCTCTACCTTTGCATATCTCTCCTTAAGGGAGTTAAGCTCATCCTCAAGGGCAGCAATCCTCTCTTCATAAAGTTTTATCCTTGCCTCATCACCTGACCTCGCAAGGGCCTCCTCAAGCTGGGCAATCCTGTAACGAAGTCTCTCATTCTCCTTGAGGAGCTCCTTGGTAAACTCCTCTCCTTTTTTGAACATCTGGATAAACTCCTCAGCCTTCTTCAATACATTTCCTTCCTTCTCCATAAGACCTCTCCATTATTTATTCTCATCTCCTGCCACCCTTATGATCTCATAAGGTATATCATAAAGGGGAAGCACCCTTGTAACAGCACCTGCCTTTATAGCCTCCTGAGGCATCCCAAATACCACTGCCGTCTCTTCAGACTCTGCTATAGTATAACCACCTTTCGTCTTAATCTCAAGAAGGCCCTTTTTCCCATCATTACCCATACCTGTCATTACGATACCCATACTCCTTGATTTAAAGTGTTCAGCAATAGAGAAAAACATCCTGTCTCCTGAAGGTATATATCTGTCATCCCTTGTTGCCTCTTCGAGTTGAATGATGATGTTACCGTGCCTCTTCTTTAATGATAGATGCCTTCCACCAGGACATATATAGGCAGTAGAGGCTTGAAGGACCTCCCCATCCTCTGCCTCCTTTACCCTTATCTTTGAGAGCTTATTGAGCCTTTCTGCAAGGGATGATGTAAACCCCTTGGGCATATGCTGACTCACAAGGATGGGTGGTTCAAAATCTTTAGGCAATTTTGTGAGTATAAGCTGAAGGGCCTGCGGACCACCTGTTGAAGAGGCTATCCCAATTATCTCTACCTTCCTCACATCAGTACCACCTTCCTCTTTCACCAGACCTTCGGATGACCGCACGATTCGGGGTTCAACCCTCTCCAAAAGACTGAGATTATTTTTCAGTCTATCGAGACTCATATGTCTTACAGCTCTTACCTTCCTGATAAGGTCATCCCTGATGTTATTTAGTTCATGGGATGCCCTTGGAGTAGGTTTTGCTATAAAGTCAATAGCACCTGACTCAAGGGCCTTGAAGACCGTCCTTGAGTCTGATATGGAACTGACAACGATAACAGGTGTTGGCCTCTCCTTCATAAGATATCTCAGGAAGGCAAACCCGTCCATCTCTGGCATCTCGAGATCGAGGGTGATAAGATCGGGTTTTAATTTCAAAGTCTTTGCAATCGCATCAATACCATCAGTGGCAATACCAACAACCTCAATACCATCTTCTGATTCAAGCATCTTCCTGATAGTCTGCCTGCTGAAGGCAGAATCATCAACAACAAGAACCCTTATCCTTTCCATAAACCACCTATCTCTTTATTCGGGGATAATCTTCTGATAAACCACATCATTCTTAAGATGTCTCAAAGTAAAGGATGTGATTATATTAAGCAGAGATTCTGCATGCCCGAGTAAAAGATACCCTCCGTTGCACAATTTATTATAAAACATATCTATTACCTTCTTCCTTGATTCAATATCAAAGTATATAAGGACATTCCTGCAGAAAATCACATCCATCGTCTCTATTAATTTAGTTCTGAAAGGATCAAGAAGATTAAGATAACTAAAATTTACGAGCTGTTTCACCGTGTCCTTTATTCTCCATAATCCTTCTGCATCTTCTATAAAATACTTTTTTAAATAATAAGGGTCTGTCTGTCTGAAGGAATTTTTTCCATATATACCCTTTCTTGCAACCTGCAAAACCCTCTGGCTTATATCACTCCCCGTGATCTGGATGTCCCAGCCAAAGAATCTGCCATCCTCAAGTATTAGCATTGCTATTGTATAAGGCTCTTCTCCTGTAGAACATCCCCCTGACCATATCCTTAATCTCTTTGTGGACTGATTTTTCTGCCTAAGCTCTGGCAGTATCTCCTCGCTGAAGGCCTTAAGGAGATTAGGCTCCCTGAAAAAATAGGTCTCATTTACCGTGAGGATATCCATAATCGTTGAAAGCTCTTCCTCCCTCTTTGAATCATAAAGGAGGAATCTGTAATAATCCTTGAAGTCATTGAGATTAAGAAGATTTAACCTTCTCGACAGTCTTCTTTCAAGAAGATATTTTGAGGAGTCATCAAAATAGATACCACAATAATTCCTTATGAGGTCCCTTAGGAGCCTGAAGGTCTCATCAGACATGGGTATAATCTTCTGTTCAAATAGGTTGGACTGATTATTCCTTGGAGTGGTATTTTGGGCGAATTCAGGTCTTTTTAACATTAAGTAACTCCATAAGGAGATTTCTAATAGAGGGATCTTCCTCTCTATCAAGGAGGGATTCAAGCTCCTGTCTCACAGAAGGGTTCTTTGAGACCCCAAGGGCCTTAACAGCAGCCATCCTCAGTATCCAGTCCTCGCTTTTAAGGAATGGAAGGAGCCTCTCCTCTGCTAAGGCATAGCCAGAGAGGGCCTCGATAGCAGTCCTTTTTATTTCAACATCCCTATCATCAAGCATCCCCACTATTGCCTTCATAGCCCTCTCATGCCCGAGATTGCTCAGGGCCTCTATGGCTGAGCTTTTTACAAATCCATTTGGTTCATCAAGCATCCTTATCAAGTCATCTACAGCAGAAGGGTCCTTAGATCTTCCAATAACCTTTATGGCAGCAACCTTGATAAAATCGTCCCTATCAAGAAGAAGGGACTTCATCATCTGTACTACATCTGCTCCGCCGATAAAGCCGAGGCTGTAGATAGCTGCAACCCTGATATCCCTCACCTCATCTGTGAGGGCCTGTGCAAGGTATCTCTTTGCAGATTCCATAATACCCTTATTCATATTGGAAGCAATCTTTCTAAGGGCCTCCACAGCAGTCTTTCTTACAGAGGGGTCACTATCCTTAATACAGAAACCAACATCATGAATAGCCTCTTCTGCCTTTAGGAGTCCTAATAGTCTGCAGGCACTTCTCCTTAGGCTTGGCTCACTCTCCTTAAGCCATGAAAGTATCTCCTTTATATCCAGACCTTCCCTGAGCACAGAAAGGGCCTCAACAGCAGCCTCCTGAACATCCTCGTAAGGATCAAGAAGGAGTTCTTTTATATAGGGAACAGCTTTTATATCTCCAATTCTGGAAAGAGCCCTTGCAGATATAGCCCTTACATGACCATCGTCATCCCTGAGATAATTAATCAGTCTTGTAGTGTAGATATCAGAACCAATCTCACCAGCTATTTCAGCAAGAAATCTCCTGTAATAGGCATTTTCAGCATTAAATAGAGGAAGAAGACTCTCAGGCTTTGACTCTGCCATAAATAAAAGGGCCCGTTTTACATCATCCCTGAACTCCTCTTCCTGAGAAATCTCAAGAAGGGGTTGAAGGGCTCTCTCATTTCTGAGAAGTCCAAGAAGCATTATGGCAGAGATCCTGATCTCAGGCTTATTGCTCCAAGCATATTTAAGGCATATATCAAATAATGTGTCATCATCGTAAAATCTTTTCAGCTCATCCACAATGAGCACCGCCTCAACACCCCTGTGGTAAAAGCTCACAAGACATTTTAATACCTCTTCCTGTATAGTTTTTGATTGATCCTGAAGCAGAGGGACAATGGCTGAAAGTGTTGATGGCTCAGCAAATCTTGCCAGAGACTTGAGCACAGGTATCCTCAGTGTCTTTTTTGAAAGGGCCTCTACAAGATAGGGAATAGCCCTTCTGTCCCCTATCCTTCCAAGGGCATCAGCAGCAGGATAGGCTGTCCAAAGGTCATCGCTTTTTAGGATCTTTATAAGGGCATCTACAACAGAGGATTCCTTTACCCTCCCAAGGTGTTCAACAGCTGTAACCTTCACATTTTCGTCCTCATCGGAAAGAGCCCTGAGCATAAGGGGAATTGCCCTTTGGTCATCAAGGCTTCCAAGGATGTCTATGATAAACTTTCTCACATCCCTGTCCTTTGTTTCAAAGGCCTCTATGAGGTAGGGCGTTGCCCTTCTGCCAAGCCTTGTAAGGGCCTCGATGGCTGTATTCCTTGCACCCGCATTATCTCCAAGATAGAGAAGTCCTATCAGTTGAGAGATATACTGTTCTGGAGAATAATCTTCAAATAATATCTCAAGGGCTGTCTTTCTGATACGCCAGCTCTCATCCTTCATAGACTCTATAAGGGCTCTGAGGTTCTCTTCTGAAGGTCTTCCACGCAGGGCCTCTATGGAGAGCCTCCTTTTCTCTACATCAAGCTCAATACTATTCTGGAGATCCATGGGCTTCTGTCTCCGTGCTTGCTGATAAATCCTTTATCTCCTCAAGGCTCGCCTTTTCATCAGGGGTAAGCAGTGTCTCAAGGTTAAGTATCATTATTACCCGCTCATCCTTTTTTGCAAAGGCTCTTAGATAATCGGTTTTAAAATTTTTTAAAAGCTCTGGTGATTCAGATATCTCGTTATCCTCTATCTCGATAATCTCCTTCACATCATCAACTATCAGTCCCAGTCTGTCTCGGCCGAAAGAGATTACAACTATCATCGACTTTTCAGATGGGGGAACTCTCAATCTCCTCCTCATATCCACAACGGGGATAATCATACCCCTAACATTTATAACCCCCTGTAAGAAATCAGGAAGCTCAGGCATCTCAAAGACCTTCTGAGGCCTCAGGATCTCCACAACCCTTCCTATCTCTATGGCAAACTCTTCATCCTTAAGGGTAAATATGAGATATTTCATATCCTCACCTCATGAGGCCGAGGTCTTTCATCATGACCCTTATCTTCTGATAATCTGAATCTTGAGCCTCTACAAAACCCGTATAGGATGGATCTATCTGCCTTAGTATCTCCCTTCCCTCCTTTGTCTCACTGAGGGCAATCAGAACCTTCCTTAAGAAATCCTTTTTATCAATAAGGGATTTATGGATGCATATATTAAACTCCGGTATCTCTTCAGAGGTAGCTATGACAATCAGCCCTTGAGACTTGAACCTCTGGGCTGTTGATTCCATCACGCTTCCTGCATCAAAATCTCCTTTAAGGACTGCCCTTGCTACATCATCGTGATGACCGAGATACACATATTCAGAAAGGTCTTTAAGTTCTATCCCTGCATTCTTGAGCATTGCCCTCGGAACTATATGGCTTGATGTGGAATGGACACTTCCGAAGGCAAAGGAGTGGCTTTTGAGATCAGAAAGGGTCTTTATGCCTGTCCCGGCTCTCGTGACTATAACAGAATGATGAAAGGGCCTTCCATCCCTTACAGCCTTTACAACTACCTCAACGCCATATCTGTCATGGGCCTGTATGTATGTGGAAGGAGTCATGAATCCAATAAGACATCGGCCTTCTCCAATCTCTGATACGGCTGTCTCAAAATCTACAGGGACCCTGAGCTCAACGGGTTTTCCAAGCTCCTTTGTTAGATACTGGGCAAGGCCACTGAACCTCTTATACATCTCAGCAGGTGCCTCAAGAGGCACAATACCAAACCAGATGAGTTCCTTAGATAGATCCATAAGAGAAAATCTATTAAGCTCCGTTTCTATTAGCTCTGCATCATTGAGGAGGTCTCTTACTGTCTTGTTAATCCTGAAGGCAATGGCCTTATTGTCCTTTGGAAGGTCCCTCACACCAAGAAGGGAATTCCTTATCTGATTAGCCCCGAGCTTCTGTTCATTAATTGCCTTTGATATCTGCTGGCTTTTATCAGAGATTAATTCTACTGCCTTTGCTATCTGTTTTATACTCGATGATTGTTCTTCTGTTGCCCTCGTCACCTTTATAGAGACATCCCTTATATGCTCTGTTGAGCTCATTATTACCATTGCACCCTTTGTCTGCTCTGAGGTTGCCTTTGCAATCTGCTCAGCCATTGACCTCACCCTTTCCATTGCCTTTTCAACTATCTTTATGGCCTTGGCCTGCTCAGTTGTTGCATTTTCTATGGAGACTGCCATTTCAGAAGACCTCTTTGAACTCTCAAGGATATTCTCAAAGGTGACCCTTGAGCTCACAGCAAGCCTTATACCTTCCTCTGTAGACTCGAGGCCTTCATTCATTGCCTTCGAAGCCTCCTTTAATTCATTCATCAATGAGTTTATAATGGAGGCAATCTCCTGTGTAGAAAAGGCTGTCCTCTCTGCAAGGTCTCTTATCTCATCAGCAACTACACTGAATCCCTTGCCATGCTCTCCTGCCTGGGCTGCAAGAATGGCTGCATTTAGGGCAAGAAGGGCTGTCTGCTCTGTTATATCATCTATGACATTGAGGATCTTTCCTATATCCTGAGAACTCGCCCCGAGTCTTTTTATATGTTCTGCTGTTTTTTCAACAGATCTCTTTATAAGGCCCATACCTTCTATGGTCTTTTCTATGGCTGAGACACCGAGGGTTGAGGCATCATGGCTGACCTTTTCTGAGAGCCGGGCTGATTCCTTTGCATTATTTTCAACCTCCTTTATAAAGGCTGATATCTCTGATACAGTGCTCATGGTATCCTCAGATGCCCTGAGCATCTCATCAGAGCTCCTCGCTATCTCCCTTACAGTGGCAAGAAGCTCTTCGACGGATGAGGCAGCTCCATCAACAGCCTCTGAAAGCTCATGCATCCCCTCTGTTATCTGACTGATATTTGTTGATATCTGCTCCATTGATGCAGCTGTCTCCTCTGTGGATGCAGCAAGTCCATCAATGCTTTCTGCAATCTCAGAAATTGCAGAATTGAGCTCCTCAACAGAGGAGGATATATTCTGCATTGCCTCTGCCTCGAGCTGTGTTCCTTCAACAGTCTTCTTAGAGTCCTTTTCTACAGAGTTGGCAACCTTTGATACCCTCTTTGCTACCTCCCTTACCCTTAAAAGTATTACGCTTATAGCCCTGAGGGCCTCTCTGATGGAAGAGCTCAAGCGGGCCATCTCATCCTCTCCAGGTATGGGAAGCTCAAAGGAGAGCCTGCCAACTGCCATATCCTCAGAGGCCTTTCTAAGAATCTTTATAGGTCCGAGGACCTTTCTTTGGAGTATCAGGTAAAAAATACCTGCTAATGAAATAGCAGCAAAGATTCCAAGGGCTATTAATGTGATTAAGAGTTTCCTCAATCTCATCTTCTCACTAATCAGAGGATGGGAGACCTTAACAGCGCCAAGGATCTTCAATTCATGAGGATGACAGGCCTGACAGGAAGGAAAATTCTCCAGAGGAACATAGGTTACGATCTTATCCTGAAGACTTGTTGTGAAGACCTCTCCTGGTTTCAGGTTCTTTATTGTCTCATACTCTGCTGGTAGGGCTCCCTTTCTGAAGGCCTCCCTTCCTTCGTGATTAAAGATCTCTATTTCCTCTATCCCCTTTATAGTCTTCATGTCATCTATGAGTCTTGCTGTAACCTCTGCCTTTCCCTCAAGCATTGTCCTTTCTATATTCTTCTTAATGAGTTCAGCGGTTGTACTGACCCTCTCAGAGGAGACCCTGTAAATGTTTGTCTTCATGTAAAAATAGACAATGGCTGAACCTGCAATAACAGCAATAATAGTGAGAAGGATACCAGGGATAATTATCTTATAGCCCAGCCGTTCTTTTATCATCATGCCTCCTTACCTCTTTGTTAAATCGTGTAAGCTCTATAATATCCTTTTTCAAAAGGGTGATAAATCTATTATCAACAACAAATATAGCCTCCATGAAGGCCTTCTCCTTTTCAGTCATATTTTCAGGAAGCCCTCTCCGCTGCTGAGGACTACATCTCACAACGCCCTCAACCTCATCCACTATACAACCTATTATGCCTTTAACCCCCTCCATAATAAGTATCCTGTTTTTTCTTTCATTCCTTGAAGGTATCCCGAGAAGTTTTAAAGAAAGGTCTATAACTGGTATCACTGTCCCCCTCAATGTGGTTATTCCGATAACTGAGAATGGAGAAAGAGGAACATTTGTTATGAACTGTTTCTTTAATATCTCCCTGACATCTCCAAGCCTGAAACTGTATTCTTCACTGCCAAGCTTAAAAACTAATAGTTCTATCTCCTCTTCATACTTCACCTCAGGGTGTGAGAGCGGTTCTAATGTCGCTGTTCCTGTATCTAAATTGCTCTCTCTTACTGGTTTCATGGGCTCAGAAATATAAGGGGTTGCCACGGATGTCCCTTCAAGGGTGCCTTCCTCAGTTGGAGACTTTAGATTATCCGTTTCTTCTGCCTTTGAGATGGCTTTGTCCGACCTCTCAATTTCCCCTATCTGCCTTTTTCTCTTTCTTATCTTTGCAATATCCATATCTCCCTATGCTCCAATCTTTTCATGCTCTTTAATATCATATCCAAGTTCTCTTGCAGCTGCATCAATTATTTCTTGATTAATTATATACGCCTCTCTCCCCATCCCCTCAAGAAGGGAGGCATTTGCTATATTATTAATAACCCTTGGTATACCCTCGGAATATAGATATATCCTCTTGATTGCTCCATCCGTAAACAGGGGCTCTGTCCTGCCTGCCTTTCTGAGTCTGAATTCAATGTATTCCCTGACCTCTTCTTCTGTTAATGGTCCTAAATGATAATAAAGACCTATCCTCTGTCTGAGGGGCAGATAGACTTTATTGCGTATCCTCTTACGGATATCGGGCTGGGCAACCAGTATGATTGAAAGGAGATTTTCTTTATCGAGTTGAAAATTGCTGATAAGTCTCAGTTCTTCAAAGACCCTCCTGTCAGTAATAAGCTGGGCCTCATCTATTATCAAAACAGGTGTCTTACCAGAACTGTAAAGGGAGTAGAGTTTTCCATAAAGAAGCTCTGTAAGGTCATGCCTGTTGGAAGGTATTTCTTCAATATCAAGTCTTTTGAGAATCAATTTAAGAAACTGCACAGGTGTGAGTCTCGGATTTAATATAAGGATAAAATGGTATAATGAGTTGTCCAGGCTATCCATTAAGGCCCTCGTAATGGTGGTCTTTCCTGAGCCAACCTCACCTGTAAGAAGAACTATCTCCTTCTCCTCCACAGCATACTGAAGCCTTGCAAGGGCCTCTTCATGAGTCCTGCTAAGATAAAGAAACTCAGGGTCAGGTGTCTTGGAGAAGGGCTTCTTTGAAAGGCCATAAAATTCTTCGTACATACCTTAACCCTTAAACTTAATTATTGTGCTTTCCTGCAAAAAAGCATCAATATCAAGGACAAGTATAAGTTCATGTCTTCCAACCTCGGCTGCTCCAGCATACCATCTAAGATCCTCAAGATACCTTCCAAGGGGTTTTATAACAATCTCCTGCTGACCTATAAGCTCATCTACTACAAGGCCCACTCGCCTCTCACCTGTGCCTGCCACAACTATATAGAAGGTCTCCTTCTTATCAGAGTTTATATCAAGTACCTCTGAGACCCTTATGAGGGGTAGCACTGCACCTCTCAGATTATAAACCTCCCTCTTTTCTATCCTCTGGATATCTGAGGCCTTTATGGCAAGGCTCTCGGAGACAGAGCTTAGAGGAAAGGCAAACTTTTCCTTCCCGACCTTTACAAGTATTGATTTTATTATTGCCAGAGTTATAGGGATAGTAAGTCTGAAGGTTGTCCCTCTATCCTCAAAGGTCTCCAGATCTACAAAACCTCCTATGGAGGCAATCTTATCTCTCACTACATCCATTCCCACTCCTCTTCCAGATATCTCTGTCACAGCATCCTTTGTGCTGAATCCAGGGATAAAGATCAACTCCAGGAGTTCCTCCCTCGATACCTGTCTATCAGGAGAAAGAACCCCTCTTTCTATTGCCTTCCTTTTTACCTTTTCAAGGTCTATACCCTTTCCATCATCAGAGACCTCAATGACAACATGGTTTCCCTTCTGGTAGGCCCTAAAGGTTATGTTACCTGTCTCGGCTTTGCCCTTTGCCTTCCTCTCTTCTGGAGACTCTATACCATGGTCAATGGCATTTCTGACAAGGTGCATTAAGGGTTCCATTATATTGTCAGAGATTGATTTATCTATCTCTGTATCCTCTCCAAAGATCTCTACATTAACAGGTTTATTGACCTCCCTTGAATATCTTCTCAACATCTGGTTTACCTTTGAAAAAATCTGACCAAGGGGTACCATCCTTATGGCAAGGACCTGGTCCTGAAGCTCATGAATCCTCTTTTCAAGGCTTGATGAAATCTTATGAAGGTCAAAAACAAGAGGAGAAATCCCAAAGGTCTCCTTCAGCTCATCAGCTACCCTTTTAATAGCACCCCTTGTAAGGCTTATCTCTCCTATGGTATTGAGTATGGCATCGAGTTTTTCTATATCGACCTTAACAGTGCTTGAGGTAGAAACAGGGCTTTCTGCACCCTTGAGCCTTTCTTCTTTCCTCTCACCCTTCCCCTCAGGAGTCTTCACTGGAGACCTTGGATTCAATAATGTCCGGGCATTTATTCCGAAGGAATTCAGTTCTTCCGATGAAAAGCCTGAAGCAAAAAGAAGTCTGAAGCCAATGGAATCTGGAGGGAGGTCTGTCTGGGTGGGCATTGTGGCGATTAGTTCGCCTTTTGATTTTATCTTCTCTGTAACCTCTTTCAGATTTGTCTCAAAGGTCATTAAAGGAAAGACTACATCCATGTAGTAAATCCCTTTTCCTTCCCTGATGTTTGTCTTCAGCCTGCTCTCTTCATACTGGGAAAGAACATTAATAAGGCTACTATCAATAATCCCTTCAAGCTTCACCTCCTCCTGTTTTACGGCATGGGTTGTCCTGAAGGCCTCTATGTCCTTTACATAACCAGAAACATCAGGAAGGGTCTCAGCATCTGCCTTTGAGACAAGGGATTTCAGGATGTCAATATTTTTCAGAATAAAGTCTATAACATCATCTGTAACTTCTATTCTGCCAAGCCTGAGGTCATCGAGGAGATATTCAAAGACATGGCTCATGTCAGATATAGGCTTGAGTTGAAAGAGCCCTGATAGTCCCTTTAATGTATGAATTGACCTGAAAAGAGCATTTACCTTGTCTGGATTAAGACCTGTTGAGAGATTATCCTGAATATCAACGGCAAGTCTTTCCGCCTCGTAAATAAGTTCCTCTGCCTCTAAGATGAAGTCCCTTCGAGACGCCTTCATTATTTCTTCTCTGTTCCTCCCAAATAACAGACTACAGGCTTTAGGATTTTTTATTTCCTATCACCTGTAGCCTATGGCTTTATTTACAGGTCGAGGACATTTTTTATTGCCTCCTTCAGCTCCTCTGCCTTGAAAGGCTTTGTTATATAGGCAGAGGCACCAAGGCTCATGCCTTTTTTTCTGTCTTCTTCTCCCCGCTCTGTGGTAACTATTATAAGGGGGATATCTTTATAAAGGGGGTTGGTCTTAACAAACCTTATGAGCTCAAGTCCATTTATATCAGGCATGTTTATATCAGTGATAATAAGGGAAAACCTTTCTGTAGGTAATATCTTTAATGCCTCAAATCCCGAAGCAGCCTCGATGATATTAAAATCATTCATTTCCTCAATAACTGCCTTTATTAGAGACCTTGTTGTCTCTGAATCCTCTACAATCAATATATTATCCATAGCATCCCTGAAATAACTCATCGCAATATGTTTTGAACAGCAGTGTATCCATAGCTAATTTTATCAGATAATCTAACCCTAAGCAAGGTCAATTTCTTTTTCAAACATCTGTATCCTGTATCTGTCTTAAACGCCTCTCAAGTAAGGCCTTCTCGAGGGCAAGACCTGCCTGATTGATAAAAATCTCGAGTCCTTCAGTATGGGCAAAAGGCTCGCCAGATGGGGCATTATCGCAGTAAAGCATTGCAACGACCTTCTGTTCAGCAATGATGGGAAACAGTGCAACCTCCTTTGGCCAGCCTCCTCCGATAAGGGTTATAAACCTTTCTGTAATACTATCCCTCTTAAGGGGGCCTTTATAAGTAGTGCCGTTATTTATAATGTCGGAAAGGAATCTCGAATCCTTTAAACCCAGTTTTACCTTTCTTATCTTCTCGTCAGCAGCCTCAATCTCAAGTCCAAACTGACCGAGTCCGAGTATCTCCTCATCTCCAACCATAAAAAGAACACCCCTCTGGAATATATCACTTGCAAATCTCAATATTAAAAGGGTTATCTCCGATGCTGAGCTCGGGAACCTCAATTCTACACTTAACGCCCTGAGCTGAGATATATCCTTTCTCTCCTCAGGTGGCCTTTCAAAAAATTCCTCCCCGGCTTCTACCTCACTGTTACTTCGCCACCAATCTGAACTCTCCTGTAGTATCTCCTCTGTCTTTATTGACTCGTGATGGTGGGACTCATCATATATCCTTGCACCTTCCATCAGGAGATACTCGGGACTCAGACCTTTCGAAATTTCCCATCCTGTATCCATATAAGATGCAACAGACTCAAGAGAGAGGATATCAAGTTCAAACTCAAAATCTCCATCCTGCCATTGCATAAGTTCAAAGACAACCTTCTCAATCCTCTTTTTTGTTATTCTATCAAGGACATCCTTCTTTATTGCACCAAGATCAAAAAGGATCTCACCGATGGATTTTTCAGGAAGAAGCCTCCTTGTCTCCAGAGCAAGATTGAGAATGGACTGGCTCACAAATCCTCTCCTTAGAAGGTCATCACCAAGAGTTGTGCCAAGGGTATCAGCTTCAGCCCTTACCACAAGGCCGTTCTTAAAAACCACAAAGGCATTCTTATTTCTTCCCCTGATAAAAAGGGTACCTGTCTTTTTACCGATACTGAGTATCTGGAAGATGTCAGAAAGAGCAAGGTCTTCAAGTCTTCCTACAAGACTCATCTTATTGAGATATCCTTTATTACAGGCATATTTTTAGCTTAATAAAGTATATCAGGCTAAAAGAGGGGGAGTCAAATAAAGTCAGTGCGGGAAGATCAGATTGACAATACCAATCCTTATCATCATAACTCCGATTGCTCCAAGAAGAATTGCCATTATCTTTGAAAAGGCAAGGATACCCTCTCTACCAAAAAATCTCACAACCTTTTGAGCCCCCTTGAAGGAGATCCATACAATAAAGAGATTGAGCATAAACGCAAAGACGGTGTTCAGGAGCCCATATTGTTCAACAAGCATAAGGAGAGTCGTCAGCACTGCCGGGCCAACTATAAGGGGCACGCCTATGGGCACCACACCAGCCAGGGAAGAATGCTCACGCTTTTCCCTGTGTCTCGTAATCTCTGATACAGCAATTACAAGTAAAAGGATACCACCTGCAATCTTAAAGTCATTTACAGTAATCCCGAGAAGTAAGAATATCCATCTTCCAACAAACAGAAAGATAAGACCTGTTAAAAAGGCAGTAATAACAGACTTTCTTATAATAGAATTCCTTTCAGACCTTGACATGCCTTCTGTGAGACTGAGAAATACACCCAGGACAGCAAAGATGTCTATAGCAACAAATATAGGGATGAAGGTTTTGAGAAACATAAACTGTTACCTAAGCCACCAGCTTATAACTTAATTCCTATATCGGGCATATACCGGGATATAAAACCAAGGGAATTTGTGAGGAGCATTACTCCAAAGGCTATAAGTATGAGCCCGCTCAGGAACATCACATACCTCATATATCTCTGGAGCCTCTTCATACTGCTTAAGAAGGAATTTATTGCAATGGCCGAGATTAAAAATGGTAGTCCAAGGCCAAGGGAATAGGTGCCGAGGAGACCCATACCGTAAAACACCGAGTCCTTTGTTGATGCATAAATAAGTATGCTTCCAAGGATAGGGCCTATACAGGGTGTCCAGCCAGCACCAAAGGTGATTCCTATTAAAAAGGAGCCTATAAGACCTGCTGGTCTGTCTCGGAGCTCAAACCTCCGCTCCCTCATAAGGAAATTGAGATTAAGGATTCCGGCAACAAAGAGACCAAAGAGTATTATCAAAATTCCACCTACTATCCTTACAATGTCCCGGTACTCAAAGAACAATCTTCCGATAGTTGAAGAGGAGGCACCGAGAAGGATAAAGATAAAAGAAAAACCAGCAACAAAGAGTAAGGAATTTACAAAGGTCGTCTTTCTTATCTTTCCTCTATCTGTTGATTCAGTAAGGCCTTTAAAGGAGATTCCTGTAATGTAGGATATATAGGAAGGGATCAGGGGCATAACACAGGGGCTCAAAAATGAGACAACACCTGCAAGAAAGGCAAGGCCAAAAGAGACATCCTTCATAAGGCACACTCCGATGGATCACCCTGGATCTTCTCAATTGCATGGGGTATTACAGAAAGGATAACCTCAAGGTTCTCCCTTACCGCCCTCGGACTTCCAGGAAGATTTATTATAAGGGTTTTTCCCTTTACCCCGGCAACTGCCCTTGAAAGCATTGCCCTCGGGGTCTTCTTCAGACCTTCATACCTCATGGCCTCTCCAATCCCGGGAATCAATCTATCAATAACCTCCGTTGTAGCCTCGGGTGTTACATCCCTTGGTGAAAGGCCAGTGCCACCTGTGGTAAGAATCAGGTCAACCTTCTCTGAATATTCAATAAGCTTTTTCTTAATCAATTCCTTTTCATCAGGGATAATCTCATAAACCACTACATCTCCAAGTTCAGTTATAAGCTCCTTTATCAAAGTACCGCTTTCGTCGATCCTTTCGCCCCTTGAAGCCTTATCACTCATCGTGAGTATCCCGATCCTTATCCTCTTCATCCTGCAATCTCTATCACATCACCTGTCTTTATTATGCCACCTTTAAGGACTCTTACAAAGATCCCTTCCTTTGGCATTACACAATCACCAGCCTGTCTGTAAATAGCACATTTTGTATGACATTCCTTACCTATCTGTGTCACCTCAGCAAGGACAGGGCCAATTTTTAGTTTTGTCCCAATGGGAAGGCTTAAAAGGTCTATTCCTTCTGTAGTTATATTTTCAGCAAAATCACCTGGATTCACTTGAAGACCTTTCTGGCGCATCTTCTCTATGCTTTCGATCCCCAGAAGGCTTATCTGCCTGTGCCAGGCTCCTCCATGGGCATCACCAACTATTCCGAAGTCTTCATTTATCACTGCCTCTTTAACAGGTCTCTTCCTCGTACCCTTTTTTTCGCTTACATTGATTGATATAATCCTTGCCATTATCTTAGTTTATCATTTAGATATCGCCAAGATAAAGTAGTGCAGAAGTGCTGAAGGAAGGGTGTTAATATTAACCCTTCTTTTTCTTTCCCGACTTATCAGTTGTAGAACCAGTGGAATTACAGATCCTGTATTGTCTGATCTTATCCCTTAAGGTATTTCTACTAATACCGAGAATCTTTGCAGCCTTCACCTGGTTGCCCTCCGTAGCCTCGAGGACTAACTTGATAAGGGCCTTTTCGATCTCATTCATAACTGTTTCATATAGATTTGACCTCTCAAGTCTGGTCATATCCTTTATATATCTCTTGAGCCTCTCCGAAAGGAATTGCTCAAGGGTGCTGGCCTCAATAGATATGCGAGTTTTTACCTTCTCAACCATCTTGCCACATCCTTTGCATGATATGTGAGTATGAGATCAGCACCAGCCCTTTTTATGGATGTGAGAATCTCAAGGACAATGCGTTTCTCATCAATCCAGCCTCTAAGGGCTGCTGCCTTAACAAGGCTGTATTCACCGCTTACATTGTAGGCTGCAACAGGGAGGTCAAATTTATTTTTTACATCCGAGATTATATCAAGATAAGAGAGGGCAGGTTTAACCATAACAATATCTGCACCCTCCTCTATGTCGAGCCTTATCTCCCTCAGGGCCTCCCTCCTGTTAGGTGGATCCATCTGATAGGACCTTCTGTCGCCAAACTGTGGTGCTGACTGAGCAGCCTCCCTGAAAGGACCATAAAAGGCAGAGGCATATTTTGCTGCATAACTCATTATGGGAATATGACTGAATCCTTCCCTATCAAGGGCCTCTCTTATGGCCTTCACCCTTCCATCCATCATATCTGAAGGCGCAACCATATCAGCACCAGCCCTTGCATGGGAGAGGGCCTCTTTCTGAAGGAGCTCAAGGGTCGGGTCATTTAGTATCACATTGTCTTTAACTATACCGCAATGACCGTGGCTTGTGTATTCGCAGAGACAGACATCTGTGATAATGTATAATTCTGGTACCTTATCCTTTATAGCCTTTATTGCCTGCTGGATAACACCATCTTCTTTATAGGCATGGGTAGCCATCTCATCCTTGTGTTCAGGGATACCAAAGAGTATCACAGCAGGGATGCCAAGGTCATAAACCTCCTTTGCAGACTTCACGACCTCATCAACGGACTCCTGATAACAGCCTGGCATAGAGGGAATCTCATTCTTTATTCCCCTTCCTGCAATAACAAAAAGGGGATAAATGAGATCATCAACCTGAAGATTCGTCTCTCTAACCATTCTCCTTATTGTCTCATTCGACCTGAGTCTCCTCGGTCTGTGGATGGGAAACATGAATACCTCCAACCTTAAATCATTTAAATAATAAGTTATAAACAAGAGATAGGAAAAAATTGCTCTCTTTCTTTAAAAAGAAGTCTATCAGAAGGATTCAATATCTGTCAATAGAATTTATTTCGCATTATCTCTACAAAAATCCTTACAATCTCGGGATCAAAATGCCTACCAGCACATCTAAGAAGTTCCTCAAGGGCCGTCTCTTTTGACAAGCCCTTTCTATATGGTCTGTCTGTTGTCATGGCATCATAGGCATCAGCAACAGCAATTATCCTTGCAAAGAGAGGAATCTCCTTACCTTTAAGCCCATCGGGATATCCAGAACCATCATATCTTTCATGATGACCCCTCATTCCTGGTATTACATCTTTCAGCTGTTTTATATGCCCAAGGATCTCAGCACCATATTTTGGATGCATATTCATCTGCATGGCCTCTTCATTGGTGAGTTTACCTTCCTTAAGAAGCACCCTGTCCCTTATGCCGATCTTACCTATATCGTGCAGTATTGCTGCAAGTTTCAGGTTCTCAAGTTCTCTATCAGAAAGACTCATTGCCTTTCCAATCAACAGGGAATAATTCATTACCCTTTTTGTATGTCCTCCTGTATAAGGGTCTCTTTTTTCTATGGTCTCTGCAAGGGCCTCTATTGTGCCGTAAAAGGTCTCCTTCAATTCCTTATAAAGGTTTGCATTCTCTATGGCAATGGCGAGCTGATTTGCAAAGGCCTGGAGAATCTCAAGGTCATCATTGTCAAAATGTCCATTTCTCTTATTAATGGCCTCAAGGACTCCTATAGTCTTCTCCTTTGTCCTTACAGGAACAGCAAGGATATCCCTGGTTGTAAAATCACTCTTCTGATCAACACCGCTGAAAAATCTCGGATCCTTTTTTACATCATGGATAATAACAGCTTCATCGTTTTCAGCAACCCATCCAGCAATACCCTCTCCTTTTTTTAGTCTTACCTCTTTCACCTTTTCGCCTTTTTCACCTGTGGCAACCTCGAAATAAAGTTCTCCTGTCTCTTCATCTACAAGAAGGAGGCTTCCTGCCTCAGCCTCAACAAGGCTCTGAGCTGCTTCTATAGCCCTCTTTCGGATCTCCTTTGTATCAAGGGTTGAATTCACGAGAGAGGTCATTTCTATAAGGGCCTCGAGCTGTTTGAGCTTCTTTCCACTGTTCTGAATCACCATTGATGAACCTCCTTACACCTGCAGATGTTTCATAAAATAAAACTGGTTAAGGTTTGGTACAGTCGCCCTTTGAGACTGAATCTTTTTGAGATACCCAAAAGGTTATTCCTTCTTTAAGGAGCTCCGAACTGATTAGGCTAAAGTCAAGATAAACATTTCTCAACATGTTATTATTATAACAAAACCCATTGACATCTTTATGAATTCCATGATACCTTTGAACATGCTCTCTTTTATCGGCGGAGGAAATATGGCAGAGGCCCTTATAAAGGGCATATTGAGGGGGATGGCTACTCTGAAACCTGAAGATATAATAGTGGCTGAACCAAGGGAGGAAAGGAGGAGGTATCTTTCTGAAAATTATCATGTCCAGACAACACCCTCTAATAGAGAGGCTGCTGGCTCATCGAAGATAATCTTCTTCTCTGTTAAACCCCAGAATATGGAGGAGGTCCTCGAAGAGATAAAAGACCTGATAGATCAAGAAAAGGTGATTGTATCAATAGCAGCTGGCATAACTATATCCTATATCAGATCAAAACTGAAGACAGACAGGATAATCCGTGTAATGCCTAATACACCTGCCCTTGTTGGTGAAGGCATGTCTGTAATGTCTCTTTGTGAATGTTTTGGTGGGTCTGAGGTAAATCTTGTAAGGGAGATCTTTATGTCTGTGGGAAGGGTTCTAACCCTTCCAGAACATTATATGGATGCTGTAACAGCCCTGTCAGGAAGTGGCCCTGGATTTATTGCCTTCTTTGTAGAATGCCTGATTGAGGCAGGGATAAGGGCCGGTCTTCCTGAGGAAATCTCGAAAGAACTTGCCTTTGAGACATTCAAAGGTACAGCGCGACTCCTTGAGACAGGGATACCTCCTGATAAATTAAGGGAGATGGTGACATCTCCAGGAGGAACAACACAGGCAGGCCTTACATTATTTAATGAAAGGGATTTTAAAGGTATAGTGATTGAGGCCATCCTTTCAGCAAAGAAGAGAGCAGAAGAATTAAAGAAGGTTTAGGAGGCAGGATGTTCATTTTTGGAAATCTTATAATAGCTATTGCTGACATATTAGATATAGCCCTCACAGTTTATATGTGGATACTCATAATCTCCGCAGTTATTAGCTGGGTTAATCCTGATCCCTATAATCCAATAGTAAGAACTCTTCATCTTCTAACCGAACCTGTCCTCAGACCCATAAGAAGGCTCATAGGTTACAGGCTGGGACCTCTGGACATATCTCCCATGATAGCAATACTTGCAATCTATTTTATAAAGAAATTTCTAATTGTATCGCTTATAGAATTTGGATACAAAATAAAAAGGGGATAAAAGGAGGTAGATAAAAATTGAGGATCACGCCACTTGATATTCAGCAAAAGCAGTTTCCCATAAGATTCAGGGGTTTTGATGTAGAAGAGGTCTATGCATTCCTTGAGATTGTGAGGGAAGAGATGGAAAACCTTTTAAGGGAAAATGCTTCATTAAAGGAGCAGATACAGAGGCTGGAAAGCCAGCTTAAGGAATTCAGAGATATGGAGTCTACGCTCAGAGAGACCCTGATGACAGCCCAGCAGATGGTTGAGGAGTATAAAAATAATGCAAGGAAACAGGCTGAGCTTATCATTAAAGAGGCAGAGCTCAAAGCAGAACAGATGGTAAGGAGCGCTCAGGAAAAGGTAATAAAGATTCATGAGGACATTATGGACCTTAAAGGCATAAGACAGCATATAAAAGAGGAATTGCGAAGGCTTCTCGAGACCCACATGAGGATGCTTGAATTTGACAAAGAAAGGGAAGAATCTGAAGAGAGATGAGATTCACGAGGGTAAAGGGTGTTCATGATATTTATGAACCTGAGATTAGACTATACCAGAAGGTGGAGGAGGTCTCGAAAGAGGTCTTCAGGGTTTATGGGTTCAAAGAGATAAGACTGCCTATTATTGAATATACCGAGGTATTCCAGAGATCCATTGGCTCTACCACAGATATCGTTGAAAAGGAGATGTATACCTTTAATGACAGGGCTGGCAGGAGCATCACCCTCAGGCCTGAAGGGACTGCAGGTGCTGTCAGGGCTTATATAGAAAATGGATTTTATAATCTACCATCACCCCAGAAGTTCTATTACATGGGACCAATGTTTAGATACGAAAGGCCACAGGCGGGTAGATACAGGCAATTCCATCAATTAGGCGTTGAGGCCTTTGGCAGTGATGCACCATTAATGGATGCAGAGTTGATTCTTCTTCTAAAAACACTTCTAATAAAACTGGGTTTCAATAATCTTATGATAGAGATCAACTCCATTGGCTGTCCAGAATGCAGGCCCCTTTATAGAAGGAGGCTGATTGAATTCTTCTCTTCAAGGATAAGTGTTTTCTGTTCGGATTGCCAGAGGAGATTCGAAAAAAATCCATTAAGGCTTCTTGACTGCAAGGTTCCTCCGTGTATAAAGGCAAGAGAAGATGCACCCTCTATCCTTGATACACTCTGTGAGAATTGCAAGGCTCATTTTAATAGAGTCATATCTTATCTTGATTATATGGATATATCCTTTTCTATAACCCCAACCCTCGTGAGGGGTCTTGATTATTACACAAGGACTATCTTCGAGATCAAGAGCGAATCCCTTGGCAGCCAGAATGCTATCGCAGCAGGCGGAAGATACGACAATCTCGTTGAAGAATTCGGAGGCCCTCCAACACCTGCCATCGGATTTGCAATAGGTATGGAAAGACTCGTGAGCCTTTTAAAGATAGAAAAGGCGGAAGAAAAGCTACCAGACGGTTACATCGCCTTCATTGGAGAAGAGGCAGAAAGACTTTCCCTCAGAATTGGCGAGGATTTAAGACAGAAAGGTTTCTGGATAGAAATCGGGACAGGTGGTTCTTTAAAAAGTCAGCTCAGAAAGGCTGACAGATTAAAGGCAAGGTATGCCATAATAATAGGTGAAGAGGAGATAAAGAGGTCTGTTATCCGATGGAAGAGGCTTTCTGATGGTCAGGAAGGGGAATCTAAGGAACAAGATATAGAGAATATCCTGAAGGAATAATAAAAAAGCGAGAGATCCATGACAGGTATCTTTCTTTCTATCCTTATAGCCCTGATTAGTATGGGGCTTTCATCACTCCACCCAAGCCTTGATAGCCTTGTGCTCTCAATAATACTCGGGATGCTTACTGGAAATATTTTCGAAAAAAGGGCCTTTCTCGAGAGCGGTCTCAATATATGTATAAGGTTCTGCCTTCCAGCAGGGATTATCCTTTATGGAAGTCAGCTTATGATTAATGTAAAAGATATCTCCCACCTTGTCCTTGTGCCTGCTGTATTTATCTTTACCTTTGCTATTACCTTTCTGGTATCAAGGACACTCAGGATAAACAGACAACTTTCGCTTCTTCTTTCAACAGGTCTTTCTATCTGTGGTGCCTCAGCAATCGCAGTGGTTTCAGCCCTCACAGGAGCAAAAAAAGAGGAGACATCCCTATCCATAATCTCTATAATGGTTGTTGGATTGATAGGTCTGATTATCTATCCCCTCTTCTCATCTAATTCTGGCCTCAGCAATGAGGGTTTTGCTTTTCTTACAGGCACTACCCTTCCAATGCTTGGCCAGGTAAAGGTTGTAGGAAAAACAGCTGGTTCTGATACCCTTGTTTCAGCAGTGAATTACAAACTCATCAGGATATCTCTTCTTATATTTCTGATTATATGGTTCGGCCTCCTGAGAAGGGAAACTAAACCAGAAGGTGGATTTCTATCCTTTCCCTATGCTGCAAGGAGCATCCTTATTGCCGGATTCATACTCCTCGTTATACTCACAAACACCCTTAAGACCCCAGACCTGCAGAAAATCCTCGAGCCCTTTAGCAGATTCTTTCTTACAGTTACCCTTTCTGCCATAGGATTGAGTATTGACTTTGATTCCGTTGCCGAGATAGGTCCGCGACCCCTTTATTCAGCTCTTATCTCCTGGTTCATAACAGTTCTTATTGTTTATATGATTGGTCTTTACTATGTATAAACTGAGATTTATTTACATGCTCTTTCTGATCCTTTTTGCAGTTGTCATACTAACTGTAGCACCTTTGCTATTGCTGTTGAAAACCCAGGGACTCGAGCCGGAACTCATAACCGAAAGGGTTCTGATAATAACCTTCTACAGCCTCATTTTCGCCTTTCTTATATCCCTATTCTTCTCAAGGAGCATCACCAAGCCACTGAATATCTTAAAAAAGGCATCAGCAAGGGTAAGGGCTGGAGAACTGGACTTCGAAATTCCTCAAAGGGACAGGATTGATGAATTCAGTGACCTCGTAAAGACCTTTAACCATATGCTCAAAGGATTAAAGGAAAAGACTGAAGAACTCAAAAAGAAAGAAGCCTACATTGAATTGATGACAGATCCATTAATAGTTACAGATGAGGATGGTAGGGTAATTGATATGAATCCTGCCTTTACAAGGCTTCTTGGATATGAGAGGTCAGAGGCCCTAGAACTGAATATTAACAAGGTATTCCCTCATCTATTTAGAGAACCGAACCTCTCCATTAAGGATTTGAAGAGCTGGCCAGAAGAGACAAAGGCAATATCGAAAAATGGAGAGGAAATACCGGTCCTTATCTCTCCAACACCTATCAAGTTTAATGGCTCCAGCAGATTGGTTATCACGATGAAGGATTTCAGGGAAGGCCTTAAACTAAGAGAGGAGATAAGGCTCTCAAGGGATTATCTCGAAAGCGTGATGAACAGCATTCAGGATGAGCTCCTTGTTATAGATAAGGACTTTAGGGTCATAAAGGCAAATCATGCTGTGATAAAAAGGATCGGTTCAAATCCTGAGGGGAGATTCTGTTATATGATATCCCATCTCCTTGAAAGACCCTGTGAGGAGATTCAAAAGCTCGACTGTCCTGTACAAGTAGTCTTTACCACAAAAAGGCCCTTTGTAACAGAGCATGAACATTTTGACTCAGAAGGTAGATCCCGCACCTACGAAGTGATAGCCTATCCAGTAATTGAGAATGGAGAGGTGATAAATGTAATAGAATTTGCAAGGGATATGACAGATAAGAAACAGTTGGAAAAGGAGCTTATAAGGAGAAACAAAAATCTAAGCCTTCTCAACGAGATAGCAGCTATCCTTGCAAAATCCCTTAGAGCCGATGAGATATTCTACTCTGTCCTTGAGAAACTTAAAGAGACCTTTGGGATGGATGGCGGTGGTATCTTTATAATCGACAGAGAGACCCTTATCTGCAGATACCACTCAGGTGTATCAGAGGAATTTGTGAGACAGGCAGGAAGGCTTCCCCTTGGTCATGACATACCTGGAAGGATCGCTCAGTCAGGAATGGGTATTACATCTCTGGATGTGTCAAGAGACCCAAGACTTGAAAGGTCAATGCTCAAACACTCAGGTATTAGAGGTTATTGCTGTATCCCTTTAAAGGGAAAGGAGAGGATCCACGGTGTCTTCTGCCTCTTTAGTTTCAAACCCTTTCACTGGACTATGGATGACGAAGAGGTTCTGAGGGCTGCTGGAGAGATGATGGGCCTTGCCTTTGAAAACATCACCCTTTATGAAAAGGTCCAGGGC
>Ga0197142_1000118_pt1 | contig 67408 bp, 72 predicted proteins | sample GBS60_MetaG_FD_148614 | JGI IMG/M metagenome (GOLD analysis project Ga0197142, IMG submission 148614) | Sediment microbial communities from Great Boiling Springs, Gerlach, Nevada, United States - GBS 60_MetaG | ecosystem: Environmental > Aquatic > Thermal springs > Hot (42-90C) > Sediment... | reverse complement strand
TGTTTTATCATTTGAAGGTGAAAAAGAATCTAACTTTCGTATTCTTCGCGCTACAAAAAATCGCTTTGGACCAACTGATGAAATCGGAATTTTTGAGATGAAACACGAAGGCTTAAAACAGGTTAGCAATCCTTTAATTTTTTTAGAAGAAGACAATGAAGAAAAACCCGGAAAAGCAATTGTGGGTGTTAACGAAGGAAAACGACCTTTATTTTTTGAAATTCAAACTCTATCTGTCCCAACTATCTTAGCTGTACCGCGACGAATTGTCAAAGGATTAGATTACAATAAAATATTACTGCTTTTAGCAGTAGCCCGCAAACATCTTAATCTTTCATTAGAAAAATTTGATCTTTATGTTAACGTTGTTGGTGGTGTTAATATTAACTCAACCGCTGCTGATTTAGGTTTCATTGCCTCACTTATTTCTTCGGTAAAAAATCAACCGCCCCCAAAAAAATCTCTTTTTATTGGTGAGGTTGGTCTTTTAGGAGAAATAAGAAAGATTTATTTTCAGGAAAAAATCGAAGTTGAGGCAAAACGATTAGGTTTTAAATCAATCTATTCCTCAAAAAATCTAAAAAATATCAAAGAAATAAAATCACTTTTTAATTTTTAAATTGATTTTTTATAAAAAATTTTTTTGAAAACAGTTTTTTTACCATTTGCCCCAGTTAACTCAATCACCAATTGATTTTCCCCTTTTGTCAAAGGAAAATTATATTCAAAAATACCCTCTTGATTAGGATAAATTTTTTCTCCAAAAATAACAATACTTGTTTCCTTTTCGGTTTTTCCTATCACTTTAATTAAATTTTCATTATAAAAAATGTCAGTTTTCGGGGAAAGAAGAATCAATTTTGGCGGAGTTAAAAATATCTTTAACTGATAAAAAAAATAACCGGTAAAGATAAAAATTAAAACAAAAATTAATGTCTGAAATATTTTTTTTATTTGGGGAGTGAAATATTTATCAGGAATCTTCTTTTTAAAACTGATTGTCTCACTACCATCATAATCTCGGTAAAAAAATGGTAAAATATTTTTATAATTCAATTCCAAAAAACGAGAATAAGTCTTAATCAGTCCTTCAATATATACTCTTGATTCAAAAAAATTCCAATTATTATCTTCTAAAGCCTGAAGATATTTTTCCTTTATTTTTATTTGTTTAGATATTTCACTTAAAGAAAGATTTTTTTTTGTTCTTTCTTTTTTTAAAATCTCACCCGCAGTAAGCATATATAAAATTCAAAATTTAAATCTCAAATCTCAAAATACAAATTAAAAATGTAAAATTAATTAATTTAAAATCATTTTGAATTTTGCACTGTCATTTTGTCCTCCGAATCGGAGGGTGCATTTTGCATTTTTAATTTTTATTTTTTAATTTTATTTCCCTTCCCTTCCTGTATACTCTCCGGTTTCAGGATTAACAGTAATTACATCACCTATTTTAATAAAAAGTGGTGCCATAATTACTGCTCCAGTTTCTAATTTAACTGGTTTTTTTGCTCCGGAAACAGTGTCGCCTTTTACTGCTTCTTCTGCCTCAATTACTTTTAATCTTACTGACAAAGGTGGTCTAACCGATAAGGGTCTTTCATCATAAAGATAAACATAGATTTTATCACCTTCTTTTAAATATTTTTCCAAACCATAAACCGAAGATATTAAAACCGGATATTGATTAAATGTTTTTTCATCCATAAAATAAAGGTTTTCATTATCTTTATATAAAAAAGTCATCAATCGACTCTCAACCTCAACTACCTCAACTTCTTCAACTGATTTAAAAGTAATATCAATATTTTTACCTGATTTTACATTCCAAATCTTTGTTTTCATTAATGCCGAACCTTTACCCGGCGAATAAAACTCCGCTTTTTGCACCTGCCATATCTCATTTTGATAATTAATAAAATCGCCTTTTTTTAAATTTCCTGCGTTAATCTTCATTTTTGTTTAATTTTTGAATTATTCAATATTAATAACTTTTAATTGATCAATTGATTGCAGATTTAAAAAAACCATCGCCAATCTTTCAACCCCAATCGCAATTCCAGCACTATCTGGAAAACCATATTTTAATGCTTGAATGAATCCTTTGTCAATCGGATGATTAATTTTTTTATTTTTTTTTCTTGCCTTATATTCTTCTTGAAAACGTCTATTTTGTTCTTTCCAATCAGTCAATTCTGTATAACAATCACCAAGCTCAATTCCATTAATGTAAAATTCAAATCGTTGAGCTGTTTTCCCATCAGAATTTAACTTTGCCAAAGCAGCAAATTCTTTTGGATAATCATAAATTAAAGTTGCATAACCGTTTTTTCCTAAATTCGGTTCAATTTCTTGGACATAAATTTGAGACCAAACATCTTCATAAAAAAATTTTTCCACTTGATAACCCTTTTTTTTTGCTTTTTTTAAAAATAATTGATGATCAAATAATTCTTTTTCAAAAATACCAGCATACTTTTCAAACGCCTCTGTAACCGAAATTTTTTCCCATTTATCTAAATTAATTTTCAAACCCAAATCACTTTTAACTTCCAATTTTTGACTTTTAACTTTTTTATTAATGTATCTTAACATCTTTAGAATCTCATCAGCAATATCCATATAATCAGAATTTACTTTATAAAACTCAAGCATAGTAAACTCAAAACTATGCAGGGACGATGGCGGATCATTGTTTCTAAAAGACTTTCCCAGATAATAACAGTTACCAACTCCGTAAGCTAATAGTCTTTTTAAAAAAAGTTCAGGTGAGGGAATAAGATACATTTTTTCTTTTTTATTCAAATATTTAAACTCCGTCTCAAAAACTTCAAGATATGACTCAGGAATTAAAGCGGGTGATAAAACCGGTAAATCAATTTTTTGATAATTATTTTGCTGAAGGAACTCTTCGACAAAACGAAGAATAAAAATATATTTTTGATGATTTTCTAAATTATTAATATTAGAAACAATTTTCATTGAAAAATATTAATTATTATTTTTTAATTCTTTTTCAAATTCTTCCAATATTTTTTTTGCTTTTGGAGATATTTTTTCCGGCACTTTGATTTTAAAAATTACGTATTCATCACCACGCCGATTAGATTTTGGATAGGGTACGCCTTGACCACGCAGACGAACCATTGTGCCGTCTTTTGTCCCGGGGCGCACCTTTAATTTAACCTCTCCATCAATTGTGGGCACAGAAACCACCCCACCTAAAACGGCTAAAGGATAGGAAATTTCTTTTTGAAAATAAATATCCTGACCTTCTCTTCTAAAATAAGGGTGGCCCCTAACATGAATCAACAAATCAAAATCAGAAAATCTAATTCTTGTTCCTTCATCAACTCCGGCAGGAATTTTAATTGTTTTGTTTTGTCCTTTAATAACAATATTTTTTGTTGTTCCTTTTACTGCTTCATCGAAATTTAAAGTAGTTTCATAAATTTGACGCCTTTGACGTCTTGTCCCAAAAGGTGATTGAAAACCAAAAAATTGTTCAAAAATCTCAAAGGGGTCAGAAAAACCACTAAAATCAAAGTCAAAATCAGAGAAATTACCCCCAAAATTGGTATAAACCCGAAAAGGACCTTTTTGATAATAGTGTTCCCCAAACCCTGAAGAATCAGCGCCTCCTCTCTCAAAAGCTGCTTCTCCATATTGATCATAAATCTCCCTTTTTTTAGGATCAGAAAGAACTTCGAAAGCTTTATTAATTTCTTTAAATCTCTCATTAGCCTCAGGAGATTTATTTCTATCCGGATGCCACTTTAATGCCTGTTTTCTATAGGCGGCTTTAATCTCATCTAGGGTAGCATTTTTAGAAACTCCAAGAATTTCATAGTAATCCATTTTAATTTTTGATTGTTAATTTTGATTTTTAATCGCGTCTGACGCGATTTAATTTCTAATTAACCACTTCTCCTTCCTCTGCTTCTTTTTTATTATCCTTTTTTTCTTCCTCGCCTTTCACATCTGCGTTTTGGGTTTTATCATTTTGTTGATACATAGCTTGACCAATTTTGGTAATCTCATCAGAAAGAGCTTTAGTTTTTTCTTCTAATTCTTCTTTTGTTCCTTTATCTAAAATTTCTTTTAATTCTTTAACCTTTCTTTCAATTATTTCCTTTAAGGTTTTATCTACTTTATCACCCGCTTCTTTTAATGATTTTTCCGCCACATAAATCATGTTATCCGCTTTATTGCGCGCCTCAATTCTTTCTTTTTCTTTTTGATCTTCCTGAGCGTGTTTTTCTGCCTCCTCTTTCATCTTTTCAATCTCTTCTTTGGTTAGACCGGTTGAACCAGTAATTTTTATTGCCTGTGATTTTCCTGTCGCTTTATCTTTAGCTGTTACAGTTAGAATACCATTGGCATCAATATCAAAAACCACCTCAATTTGAGGTACTCCACGAGGTGCAGGAGGAATGCCATCGAGAATAAATCGACCTAAAGATTTATTATCTTTCGCCAATGGTCGTTCACCCTGTAAAATATGAATTTCAACTTGCGTCTGATTATCAGCCGCGGTAGAAAAAATTTCTGACTTTGAAGTGGGAATTGTGGTATTTCTTGAAATTAAAGGCGTCATCACCCCCCCTAAAGTTTCAACTCCTAAAGTTAAAGGTGTTACGTCAAGTAAAACCACATCTTTTGTCTCACCAGTTAAAACTCCAGCTTGAATAGCAGCCCCAATGGCTACCACCTCATCAGGGTTTACCGAACGATTAGGCTCCTTTCCAAAAAATTTTTTTACTTCTTCAATAATCCTTGGCATTCTTGTCATTCCTCCAACCAAAACCACCTCATCAATTTTTCCAACATCAACTTTTGCATCTTTTAAACAAGCCCTCACTGGATCGAATGTTTTTTTAATTAAGTGTTCAACTAAGGATTCCAATTTTGACCGAGTTAATTTCATTACCAAATGTAAAGGTTGATTGTCTTTTACGGTAATAAATGGTAAATTAACCTCTGTCTCAAGCGAAGAAGAAAGTTCAATTTTTGCTTTCTCGGCTGCATCTCTTAATCGCTGAAGAGCTTGAGAGTCTTTTCGAAGATCAATTCCATGCTCTTTTTTAAATTCATCTGCGACATAATCCAAAATTACTTTATCAAAATCATCACCACCTAAATGCGTATCACCATTGGTGGCTTTAACCTGAAAAACTCCTTCGCCTAATTCTAAAATAGTAATATCAAATGTTCCTCCACCCAAATCATAAACCGCAATTGTGTGAGCATGCTTTTTATCCAAACCATAAGCCAAGGAGGCAGCTGTTGGTTCATTTAAAATTCGCTCAACTTTTAAACCAGCAATCTCTCCCGCTTGTTTAGTCGCCTGCCTTTGTGAATCATCAAAGTAAGCTGGGACAGTAATCACCGCCTTTTCCACCTTTTCTCCCAAATAAGCTTCGGCGTCAGCTTTTATTTTTTGAAGAATCATTGCTGATATTTCTTGGGGAGTAAAAGTTTTTCCTTCAACCTCAACCACCGCCATTCCATCACGGCCTTCTTTAATTTTATAAGGCAACCATTTCATATCATATTTTACCGATTCATCAGAAAATCTTCTTCCCATTAATCTTTTAACGGAAAAGATTGTTTTTTTTGGATGAATCACCATTTGTCTTTTTGCTACATCGCCAACAATTCTTTTTATCGGATCAACCACCGACGGAATAACATTTCTCCCTTCGGCTGAATGAATCACCTTTGGTTTTCCACCTTCCATAACTGCTACACAGGAGTTGGTTGTTCCTAAATCAATACCAATAACTTTACTCATAGAAAAAATTAAAAAAACTTATAACATATATAGATATTTATTTTTTTATTATCAACTTTTTTTAGAAACCTTTACTTGAGCTGCTCTTAAAACTTCTCCATCCATCTGATAACCTTTTCGCAAAACCTCAACAACAATATTCTCCTTTTCACCTAAAACCAATTCAACCGCTTCAGCCAAATAAGGATCAAACTCTTTCCCTAAAATATCAATTTCCTCAATTCCCTCATCTTTTAATAATTGAAGAAACTGATCTTTTATTAATTTTAAACCTGAATCTTTAACAAAAATCTCTGCTTTCTCCAAACTATCAAGAATGGGTAAAATTCTTAAAAAAATATTTTTTTTGGCATTTTTTTCCCAATTTTTTCTTTCATTAATTATTCGCTTTTCCAAATTTTGATAATCAGCTAAGGCGCGAAGATATTTATTTTTATTTTCTTCAAGCTCTTTTTTTAAATTTTCATTTTCTTCTTTAAGTTTTAAAGATTCCTTTTTTTTATCTTGTTTTTGATCATCTTTCATAAATTTTAATTTTATCAAAATTTTCCCTCTTTTAAAAGCTGATCGATTAGATTGGAAAAATACCTAATTTGGGGAATAATAACTGCATAAGGCATTCTTTTTGGTCCAATAACCCCAATAATTCCTTTCATTTTTTCCCCCTCAAATTCACCAAAAACACTACCACAGCTTTCAAATAAAGGATCATAAAAATCTTCTTCACCTAAAAGATAAATAACTTCTTCATTAATTCTTATGAATTCATTAATTATTCTTTCCCAAAAACCTGCTTCTTCTAATCTCAGAAAAAGATTACGGGCTAATTGAATATTAAAAAATTCTGGGCGCTCAAGCAGATAAGCAACCCCTGAGTAATAAATATCTCCTTTATCCGTTGCCGCCAACGATAAAAAACCGGTTTTTCTGGAAAGAGTTTTTGTTGCTTGATATAATAACCGATTTGGCTCATCCTTATCATCCCAAATACTATTTTTATAAGCTACTTCATCGGTGGTGGCTAACTCTTTTTCTTTCATTAAATTCTTAATAAAAAAACGAAAACCCTTGGCTGAAGGAATTCTTCCTGAGGAAAAATATTCTTTCTTTAGATAACCTTTTTTTGCCAACTCCACCATCTCATTTCTAATAGTAGCCGGCGAAACACCGAGTTTATATTTTTTCTCCAATATTTCTGAACCAACCGGCTCTCCCGTATCGGTATATTCTTGAATAATTGCCTTTAAAATATCTATCTGTCTTTGAGTTAAGTCTTCCATATTTTTATTTTACTAATTGTTAAATACTATCTAATTAGCAATCATATAAAATATCTGCTAATTTGTCAAGAGGATTTTAAATGTTATAATTGAACTATGCTTCAAAAATTTTATGTTATTTTAGCAATTGGGGCTTTTATTTTAAAGGATAAAAAAATCCTTATTGTTAAAAAATCTCTTTCGGAAAAAATTGACGCCGGACTTTGGACTATCCCGGGGGGAAAAATTAAAAAAAATGAATCAATTATTAATGGATTAAAAAGAGAAGTAAAAGAAGAAGTTAATCTTGATATTTTAGATTATCGATGGATCGGTGAAGATGTTTTTGAAAGTAATGGTTTTTATTTTCATGCTCAACATTTTCTATGCCATGTTAAAAATGGTAATATTAAATTAGAAAAAAATCTAACTGATTTTCACTGGCTAAAAAAAGAGGAAATTAAAAAATTTGAATTTCCAAAAAATATTAAAAAAAGAATTAGGGAAATATTTGCGAAAAATTATGTTTAAACTTGGCGCTCATCAATCGATTGCCGGCGGATTAGATAAAGCAATTGAACGGGTAGTAAAAATTGGCGGCAACTGTCTTCAGATTTTTTCCTCCTCTCCCCGTGGCTGGAGTTTTGCCAAATTAACCAATAAACAGATTAAAGAATTTATCAAAAAAAAAGAAGAACTATCTGTCTCTCCAATTTACTTTCATGCCTCCTATCTTATCAACTTAGCCAACGATGATAAAATTGGGAAACTCTCAAAACAATCACTAATTTACGAACTAAATCTCGCTTATAAATTAAAAATAAAAGGCTCGATTATCCATTTAGGATCGTACAATAAACAAACAGAAAACATCAGGTATCAAGTATTAATTGATAATATTAAGGAAATTTTGAAAAAAACCCCAAAAGAAACTTTTTTTATCATTGAAAATGCCGGGAACAGAAAAATTGGTCAAAATTTAGACGAAATTGCACAAATTTTTAAAGATGTGGACAATCCCCGCCTTCGTCTTTGTTTAGACACCTGCCATTTATTTTCTAGTGGCTATAAATTTGAAAGTAAAAAAGAACTCGATAATTTTCTTAATAAGCTTGAAAAACTTAATTTGCTCAATAAACTTGAGCTTTGGCATTTAAATGATAGTCGCGATCCTTTAAATTCTTTCCGTGATCGTCATGAAAATATTGGTCAGGGAACAATTGGAATAAATGAGTTCAAAACTCTTTTAAACCATAAAAAAACGAAAAACTATCCATTTATCATTGAAACACCGGGATTCAAAAACGAAGGACCTGATAAAAAAAATTTAGATATCTTAAAATCATTAATATCTGATTAAAATTTATATAATTTAATCATGTTTAAATTACCAGAGGAAATAAAAAATATCTTTAACCTCTTTAAAAAAAATGGTTTTGAAATTTATCTCGTTGGCGGGGCAGTCCGCGATTTAATCCTTGGAAAAACACCTGATAACTTTGATTTCGCAACCAACGCCACACCAGAAAAAATCCAATCGCTTTTTCCCAATGCTTTTTATCATAATGTTTATGGAACAGTATCAATACCCTTAGAAACAAATAATGCGTCTTTGGCAAAAACTCTCGTTGAAATTACCCCTTTTCGCAAAGAATCAGACTACACTGACTTTCGCCATCCGGAAAAAATTGAATGGGCAAAAACAATTGAGGAAGATTTAGCTCGCCGTGACTTCACTATCAATACTATCGCTTATGACGGAGAAAAAATCATTGATCCCTTTGGTGGACAAAATGATTTAAAAAATAAACTAATAAAAACCGTTGGCGAACCTGATAAGCGATTTTCTGAAGATGCTCTGCGACTGATCAGAGCCGTAAGATTTTCTTCGGAATTAGGATTTTTTATCGAAGAAAAAACAAGAAAATCAATCGAAAAAAACGCTCATCTAATTGCTAAAATTTCCTGGGAGAGAATCCGCGATGAGTTTTTAAAAATTTTAAAAAGTGATCATCCAGCCGAAGGAGTTTTGTTTTTACGCAACACCGGGCTTTTAAAATATATTCTGCCTGAGCTTGATATCTGTTTTTCCATCCCCCAAAAAAGTCCCAAACGTCATCATATCTATGACGTTGGTACTCATTCAGTTTTGGCTTTAAAATATTGCTCATCAAAAGATGAAATTACCCGTTTTGCCACTCTTATCCATGATATTGGCAAAGGACAAACCTTCAAAAAAAATGAAAAAACCGGTCTTATCACTTTTTATAATCACGAAGTGGTAGGTAAAAAACTGACGGAAAAAATCGCTGAAAGATTTAAGTTATCCACCGAACAAAAAACAAAACTTGTCCGTTTAGTTGCTTATCACCAATTTAGTGTATCAGAAGCACAAACTGATAGAGCGATAAGAAGATTTATCCGTCAGGTAGGTAAAGAATATCTTGATGATATGATTAACCTTCGTTTTGCCGACCGACTTGGTTCAGGAGCAAAAAAAGATTCATGGCGATTTAAACTTTTTCGTCAAAAACTGATTGAGATACAAAAAGAACCATTTAAGATCACTGATTTAAAAGTCGATGGACACGACGTAATGCGCATTTTAAACATAAAACCCGGGCCAAATATTGGCCGGGTTTTAAATCATCTTTTTAATCAAGTAATTGAAAAAAAATTAGAAAACAAAAGAGAAATTTTATTAAAAGAAATTGAAAAATTTAAGGACCGGGTAGTTCGAACTTAAACAATCGACAACTTGATCCGAATTCATTGAAAAAAATAAAACAAATTAAATTTAATATCAAATAAGATCCTAAAAAAAGAATTAAGCCGATAAAAGCAAATTTTAACGTCCCTTGAGCTTTTTTTATTTTTTCCGGATTACCAAAAGAAGTTAAATAATTAAAGGCGCCAATAACAAACATTATAAAAAGACCTAAAATAAAAATACCAGTGGCCAAATTTAAAAGATTGCCAAAAATATTTTCTAAACATTTTAAAGTAGGTACCCCATCAATACAGCAACCCGTCTCGCAAATATCTTGGGCATAAACTGAAAATGAAAAAAAAGAAAGCATTGATTAAAAAATTGAATTGCTATTGAGTGCTTACTCCAGTAATTACCAACGTAGGAACCCTTATTTCTTTAGAAACACCCAACCCGACATTAAATATATTTTCCACCAAAACCACTAAAGACAAAACAATAAAAATAATAATCAATCCTAAAACTGCAGCTTGAATTTTTTCTTGGGCTTTTTGAACATTCTCTTTGCTACCACCGGAAGTAATCCAAGCAAATGCACCCTGTAAAAGATATAAAATCGCGGCTAATCCTGCAAGAATAAAAAAACCCCTAATCACGAAGGCGATAATATCACTTAAGCTGGGAGGGGTTATTCCCGGCCTAATTGTAACAGCTTGAGCATAGACCTTAGGAATAATATTTAACATAAAAAATCAAAAAATAATAACTGTTTAAGTTAATTATTAAAAAATTTTTTTTATTTGTCAAGGGCAATTGGCTGCGGGGCTTGGATTCGAACCAAGATAAGAAGCTCCAAAGGCTTCTGTCCTACCGTTAGACGACCCCGCAAATAAATTGTTATATATATTTTAACAAAAAGGTGACCAAATCTGGTCACCTTTTTAAATTCTTAAATTAAAATTTCTAAACTTACTCAGTTGTTGCTGGAGTTACTACTTTTGTCGGGAAGACAGGTAAAGAAAAATCCCTAATCTCCTCGGTTTCTCTTATCTCTTTTAACTCTCTATCCCACACCCCTTTTGTTCTTATTCGATGACCAATCTGAACATCGTTTAAAGTAATTGTTTCACCACGACGATTAAGTAGCTTGGTTGAATTAGTTACATAAACCTTTAACTCGCCACGATTAATAGTTTTAATTGTTAAAACACTCCTATCTTTAGACAAAACCTCACCAAAAAACACCCCCCATCTGCGTTGAATTGAAAGATTGCGAATCAGAACTGATTCAATGGTTGATTTTGTCTCATCGGTAAAACGGCCAATAACATTGACTTCATCACCGACAGCAAACTCTGATAAGGTCGATCTTCCCCAAAGCCGGCGCCTAAGTTGAGTTTTTTCAGTAATATTGACTTGATAAACTTTTCCATCACTATTATCAGAAACTTTAATATAATTTTCATCAATCTCAGTAATTTTTCCGGTAATCCGGGCATTAAATTTTAACGCCTGAAGTTTCTCTTTAACCTGGTTTTTTATTTCCCCTAATAACCCTTTGTTTTGTTCTCTTATTTCCTTTCTTATTTCCCATGGTTTAGCCGAAGGACTGGCAGTAATATTAAGTTTTATCTCTTCTTTTATGGCGGTAATAGTTGGCTTGACCTCTTCTTTGATTGCTTGAATTGTTGGTTTAATCTCATTATTTCTAAAAAACTTTTCCGGCCTAACCGCTGATACATCATTAACTTTAACTAATAAAAGAGTGAAAAAAAGAATTCCAACTATTTTTTTCATAAGAAATAAAAAATTTTTAATAATCTCTATTAATTAGTATGCAAAAACTTCAAAAAAAGTTGCATTATTCCTGAGTTTGAAGATAAACAGTTATTTCTTTTTCTGCGTAATTACCAACTGAATCATTAGCCACAATCGTTAATAAATTTTCTCCCTCGTCTAAATTGTAATTAACAAAAAAATTACCGTCAATATCAGCTTTGGTTTCAATATCATTAACATAAACTTCCGCATTAGATGAAGTTTTTCCGGAAACTTTTATCGAAGAACTAGTGTAAGTTGTATTTTCTTTTGGTTCAGTGATTTCTAAAATTAATCCTTGTTCTACCGGGTTAGCTGTTGAAATTATCGATTGATCTCTATTTGTTTGACTACCTTGTCCATCGTTTTGAAAAATATTTTGCAATCTAAAATTAGTTCGGTTTTGTTTTTTTATTAAAAAAAATAAAAATCCAAAAATTAATAATAAAATAAAAAAAACAATCACTAAAGTATTTTCTTTTTTCATATTTTTCTTATAAATCTAAAAAAACTTTTAACCTTATTTTTAAGGATATTGAAATTTTTAATCAATGTCAAATATATTAGAAAAAGTATCACTAAAAAAAGCAAAATTAAAAGGAGTAAAAACTTTGGTATCTCAAACCAAAAAATAAAAATATTATCTAAAAAGTATTTTTTTGCTACCTCAAGGTCTTCATTAAAAAAATTTAAAAGATCAAAAGTTTTTTGTTCGTTTAGAATCTCAAAAAATATCTGACCTAAAATAAACAAAAACAAACCACTAATAAAAAATAAAATAACTTTTAAAACCAAATCAAAAACGGTTCTTTTTGCTTCCCATAAATAAACTTTTTTTAAAATTTTCCTTTCCAAATTTTTCATTTTTATTTTTTAATTTTTAACTTTTGACTTTTAACTTTTAACTTTCATTCTCCCTCTTTTTATTATTGATTTTACTGTATTTTCTTTTATCTTTAAAATTTTTTCTATCTCTTTTATTTTATATCCTTCTATCAACATTTTAAAAATATTTTTTTCTTTTTCATTTAATTTATTTAAATCAACATCGACTTTTTCAAAAAAATCAAAATAATCTTCTTCTTTGATTATTTCTTCTTTCAATGGCAAAAATATCTTTCTTTTGCGATAAAACATCTTTAATGAATTTTTAGCAATTTCAAAAAGATAAGGCAAAACCGATCTTTCTTCATTAAAACGATTAATGCTTTTATAAAAACTCAAAAAAATCTCCTGAAGTAAATCTTCACAGTCTTCTCGTTTTTTTAATCTTGAAAAAAGATAGCAATAGATAACGGGTGAATATTTTTTAACCAATATTTCAAAATAATCAATCTCACCATTTTTGATTTTTACAATCACTTCTTTATCAAACATATTATTTGATAAAATTATATCTTATGAAACAAGGAAAGGTGCTTTTAATTGGCCGGCCAAATGTGGGTAAATCTACCTTCTTAAATAACTTAATTGGCCAAAAAGTGGCCATCACTTCCCCAAAACCCCAAACTACAAGATTCCCAATAAAAGCTTTATATCAGGATGAGAGAGGTGAAATTATTTTTATCGATACACCGGGGTTGATGCGAAAAACAGAAGATCTTCTTTCAGAAAACATTAATAAAAAAACCCTACAAATCTTAAATGATGAGGTGGATTTAATTTTATATATGATTGACCCAACAAGAAAACGTGATTTTGAAGAAGCAAGGGTTTTGGGATTAGTGCGCCAAATTAAAAAACCAAAAATTTTAGTTTTTAATAAAATCGATCTTTGGCAGACGGGTAAAAAAAATGATTATTCGGCCCAATATAAATTTTTAGAAGAAGAATTTCCCAACGTTTTTGCCATTTCGGCATTAAAAAAAATCCACATTAAACCATTGGTTGATAAAATCTTTTCTTTATTACCAAAAGTGAAAAAGTCCAAAAAAACAGAAAACCCAAATCCTTATCCGATTTTAAATATCGATGCCAAAACGTTTGTTGCTGAATTAATCCGGGAAAAAGTTTTTTTGATGATGGGCGAGGAAATTCCTTACACTACGACCGCCATCGTTGACGAGATTACCGAAAGAAAAAACGGAGTAATGTATATTAAAGCCAGAATTTTGACAAATAATGATCGTTATAAAAAAATGTTAATTGGGGCTTCCGGTCGAAAAATTAAAGAAATTGGCTCATATGCTCGAAAAGAAATCGCCGTTGCTACCGGAAAAAAAGTTTATCTTGATCTGAAGGTTGAAACTGATCCTCACTGGATGGAGGTCTATTTTTAGTTTAAATAATATTTAAATCACTATTTTTAATAAAAAATATCTATAAAAACTTAACCCTTAAAAATAGATAAATGTTGTAACAATTTTTTTAAAATAAAAAATCCCTCCCAAAAGGGAGGGTAAAACAAATTTTTTAAAATTAAATTTATTTGGAAGCCACTTTAACTGGAATTTTTTTGGGCTTGGCTTCCTCGGCAATCTTTGCCGAAACCACAACCACCCCATTCTCAACCTTTGCCTCAATTGATTTTTCATCAACCGGTCGAGGAAGGGTAGTTGTGTAATCAAAAGAGGTGACTCGATCCATCCGATAAACAACTTTTCTTTTTTTCTTTTCTTCCTCTTTTTCTTCATACTTTCCTCTAATTCGCAAAACCCCATCCTCGTAAGTCACTTCTACTTTATCGGCGGGAATCCCGGGAACCGCTGCTTTAACTACCACTTTATCTGCTTCCTCATAAACATCCAATCCCTCAGTCATCGTTAACTCTGGCCATTCTTCTTCTTCTTCCCAAAAAACCGGTCTAAAAAACCAGCGGGCTAATGGAGAAGAAAGTCTTAAATCGACCATATTGTATCACCTCCTTTCAATTTTAAAAACTTATAACTATATTAGCAGTCTATCATATAGTCTGCTAATTTGTCAAGAGGTAATTTTAAAAAATGATTAAATTTTAATTATCGACTAATTAAATTATGACTCTTAAAAATTTAAAAGCTGCCAAAAGTCGACGAAAATATTTAGAAAAAAAACTTAATATAAAGCTTGAAAATATTAAAAAAGCCTCTATTCATAACGAAAATCAAATAACCGTTGAAAATTTAATCGGAGAAACAACTCTACCTTTGGGAGTGGCTGGGCCAATAAAAATCCAAAATTCAAAATTCGGAATTCAAAGTTATTATATTCCTTTAGCAACAACGGAGGGAGCTTTGGTGGCTTCAGTCAATCGAGGTTGTAAGGCAATCAATCAATCAGGAGGAGTAAAGGTTTTTTTAGAAAAAATCGGCACAACGCGCGGACCAGTTTATGAGACAAAAAATTTAGAAACAGGTTTTTGGTTTTTACAATGGCTTAAAAAAAATGAAAATTTGATAAAAAAGACAGCCGAAAAAACTTCATCTCACCTTAAATATTTAAAATTTGAGGGAAAAGTAACCGGTTCTTATACTTTTGTCCGTTTTTATTTTGATACCAAAGAAGCTATGGGAATGAATATGGTAACTTTTGCCACCGAAGCAATTAATAAAATGATTAAAGAAAAAACCAACATTGATTGTCTATCTCTTTCTGGTAATTATTGCGTTGATAAAAAAACATCATGGTTAAACTTTATTACTGGTCGAGGAATTTCTTTATGGGCTGAAGCTATAATAAAAAAAAAGGTTGTTAAAAAAGTATTAAAAACCTCGCCACAAAAAATATTTGAGGTTTGGTTGGCAAAAAATATGGTTGGCTCGGCTATTTCTGGGACTATAGGATTTAATGCTCATTTTGCCAATATTGTGGCTGCCTTTTTTGCCGCAACTGGTCAAGATTTAGCTCATGTTGTTGAGGGAAGTATAGGAATAACAACGAGTAAATTAGAAAATAATGATGATTTATATTTTTCAATTTATCTTCCGTCCGTAATGATAGGTATGGTTGGTGGAGGTATAGGATTAACAATTAAGCAGGAAGCGATAAAAATTATAAAAGTCAAAACAAAAGAAGAATTAGCAAAAGTTTTGGTGGCGGCGGTTTTGGCTGGAGAACTTTCTCTTTTGGCTTCCTTGGCTGAAGGGAGTTTGGCGAAAGCCCATAAAAGTTTAGGAAGAATAAATAATCGATAAAATTTAAAATTTTTATAAATTTTTATAATTGCAATTTTTAATTTCTATGGTTGGGATTGTTTCCTACGGATTTTATTTGCCAATTTGGCGAATAAAAACAAAGGATATTGCTGCGGTTTGGGGTAAAAATTATTTGGAAATTGAAAATTCGCTTTTAGTAAAAGAAAAAGCTGTGGCTTCAATCGATGAAGATTCGCTAACTATGGCTTATGAAGCTTCAAGTTTAGCTTTAAAAAAATTTCCTGAGAAAAAAGATAAAATTAATTTTGTTTTTTTTGGGTCAGAAACACCGCCTTACGCTGTTAATCCCACCTCAACTATTTTGGCTGAGTTTTTGGGATTAAAAAACGATTATTTGGCTAACGATCATCAATTTGCCTGCAAAGCATCAACCGGTGCTTTAATTGAGGGTTTAGGATTAATAAAAAGTAATTTTTATCATTACGGATTGATTGTTGCTTCCGATAAAGCTGCAGCTAAAACTCATGATGCCTTAGAATATACGGCGGCATCTGGATCGGTTGCTCTAATTTTAGGCAAAAAAAATGTGGTGGTTGAAGTAATCTCTTACCAATCCTTTTCTTCTGATACCCCGGATTTTTGGCGACGGGAAGGAATTCGTTATCCCTCCCATGGAGGGAGATTCACCGGAAAACCATCTTATTTTTACCATATTCATCAAGCATCAAAAATGCTTCTTGAAAAAACAAAATTAAAACCAAAAAACTTTAGTTATGCTATTTTTCATATGCCTAATGGCAAGTTCCCACAAGAAGTAGCTTTTGGTTTGGGTTTTGAAAAAAAACAAATTGAAAAAAGTCTGGTTGTCTTTTATTTAGGTAATTCCTATACTGCTTCAGCTTTAATGGGTTTAGCTTCGGTTTTGGAAGTGGCAAAAAAAGATGATTTAATCTTTTTTTGTTCCTATGGATCAGGAGCTGGCGCTGATGCTTTTGTTTTTAAAGTAACACAAAATTTGGATAAAGTAAGAGTTTCGTTTAAATCATCAGTTGAAAAGAAAAAATACATTGATTATCCAACTTATTTAAAGTTTATGGGAACTATCTAAAAAATTAAAAAATATTAAAAAATAAAATATAAAAATAAAAAGCAACAAGAAAAAAATACAAAAGAGTAAATAATTAATAATTTAATATGTCATACATAATCTCATTTTATCAAACAAAATTTGGCGAACTTTGGGAAAAATCATTAACCTCTCTTATCAAAGAAGTAATTTTTGGTGTTTTAAAAGAAGCTTCTTTAAAGATCGATCAAATTAATGCCATATTTTTTGCCAATATGATGGCTGGGGTTTTAGAGAATAACCTTCATATTGCTTCAAAAATTTCAGAAATAATTGGAAAAAATATTCCAATTTTTCGGGTGGAGGCAGCCTGTGCTTCAGGAGGAGTCGCTTTTCATTTGGCGACAAAATATTTGAGTGATAATTCAAAAAAAACTGTTTTGGTCTTAGGAGCAGAAAAAATGACTGATTATTCCCCAGAAGAAACAACAGCTGCTCTAGCCGCAGCTGCTTCTGGAGAAGAGCAAGAAGCCGGCCTTACTTTCCCCGGTCTTTATGGTTTAATGGCAAATTTTTATCTTCAAAAATATCACTATAATGAAGAAAACTTAGCTTATGTTTCTTTTAAAAATCACTATCACGGAAGTCTTAACCCTAAAGCTCATTTTCAAAATAAAGTAACCGTCGAAAAAATCTTAAAAAGTCCTTATGTTGCTTATCCTCTAAAAGTTTTAGACAGTTCTCCGATTTCTGATGGCGCCGCTGCTTTAATTATTACCAATGATAAAAAACTAATTAAAAAATCAAAAAACTTAGCTAAAGTTTTAGCTTCAGAGGTTGCGACTGATACTATCAATCTTTCTCTAAGAAAAAGTTTAGATCAAATTTTGGCAACAAAGATAGCTGCTGATCAGGCTTTTAAAAAGGCGGGAATTGAAAGAAAGCAAATCCAAGTAGCTGAGCTTCATGATTGTTTTTCCATTGCGGAAATTTTAGCGATGGAAGATTTAGGATTTTGGAGAAAAGGAGAGGGAGGAAAAAAAATAAAAGAACTATCAACTATGCTTGGTCGATCAAGTTTAACTGTTAACCCTTCTGGTGGTTTAAAAGCGGCCGGTCATCCGGTTGGCGCCACCGGCATAAAACAAATTGGGGAGATTTTTTTGCAGTTGGTTGGTCAAGCCAAAGAACGACAAGTTAAAAATGCAAGATTCGGTTTAGCTCATAATGTCGGCGGATCTGGTGGAACAGCCGTGGTTACAATATTAGGAAATTAATTTATTTAAAAATATTTTTTATATAAAAAATATGATTTCACCGGTCAAAATCTGGCGCAGACAAAAAGAAAAAAGATTAATTTTGGGTAAAACAGGCAAAATTATTTCCTGGACAAAAGTTTATTTATCGGCAAAAGATTTTAAAAACATCACTCCCTACCCCGTTGTTTTGGTAGAATTAGAGGGCAAAAAAAATTTTGTTGGTCAATTAGTTGATTACGATGAAAAAAATTTAAAAATCGGTCAGAAAGTAAAAGTGGTTTTGCGAAAAACAAGAAATGTTAACAGTGAAGAGGTCATTCCTTACGGAATTAAATTTAAACCAATATAAAAATGCAAACCATAGTTAGTTTTTCTGCCCCAGCAAAAGTTATTTTATCCGGTGAACATAGTGTTGTGTACGGTCGGCCGGCTTTGGTTTGTGCAATTAACAAGAAACTTAATTTTTCTTTAAGTGAAGATAATTTTTTAGATAAAAAAGATGTAACCAGAAAAGAAAAAAAAATTGTGCAATTAATTGAAAAAAACGTTATCTCCTATCTCAAAGAAAACAAAATCCAGTACCGGCAAAAACAATACTTTTTTAAAATTGATTCAGAAATTCCAATTGGTTGCGGCTTAGGCTCTTCGGCGGCTTTATCGGTAGCAGGAACTGCCTGTTTTTTAAAATTTTTAACCGATAAAGATTTTTCAAAAGAAGTAGTTAACCGGCTTGCTTACCAAATTGAAACTTATTTTCATCAAAATCCATCAGGAGTTGACAATAGCGCTTCTTGTTTCGGGGGTTTAATTTTTTATCGAAAGGAATTTGAGTTTTTAAAAAATATTTCTTTTTTAGATTTTAAAATTCCTAAAAATTTTTCTTTGTTTTTAATTGATTCAGGAAAACCAAAAGAGAAAACTAAAGAAATGGTCAAAATGGTTTATGGAAAATACAAGAAAAATCCGTCTTTTATTGAAGGTATTCTTTTTGATATGGAAAAAACAACTAAGAAAATGATTTTATCAATTCTCAAAGCTGATAAAAATCTTTTTCAGCAGTTGCTTTTGGATAATGAAATTTTTCTTGAGATGCTTGGTGTTGTTTCTTCAAGGACAAAGAAACTTTTACAAAAACTCTCCTCTTTCGGTATTGGAAAAATTACGGGAGCCGGCGGTAAAAAAAAAGGTTCGGGATTTATTTTGTTTTTCGCTGAAAAAGAAAAAGAACTGGTAAATTTTTTAAAAAAAGAAAATATCAACTATTTTCAATTTCAACCGAATTATAACGGACTAAAATCAATATGAAAATTCGTGTTTGGGCACCGGGAAAATTGATGTTCTTAGGCGAACATGCAGTGGTTTATGGATATCCCTGTCTTGTTACGGCGGTCTCTTCAAAAATAAAGGTGGAGGTTCAAAATATTTTATCTTCAGAAATAAAAATTGATGCTCCACAGGTAAAAGATGTTGGTTTTGTTAAAGAATCAATTCGTGCTTTTAAAAAAAAATTTAAATTTAAAGATGGACTTTTAATAAAAACCTACAGTGAATTTTCTTCCCAATACGGCTTTGGTTCTTCCTCGGCAGTAACTGTGGCTACTTTATATGGACTAAGCCGGTTATTTAATTTAAATTTAACGAAAAAACAAATTTTTAACTTGGGCCTAAAAGTTACTCTCCAAATTCAAAAAGTTGGTAGCGGCTTTGATATTGCGGCCGCAACCTTTGGAGGAACATTATATTTTATAAAAGGAGGTAAGAAAATTGAAAAATTAAAGATTAATGCATTGCCTTTAGTTGTTGGTTATTCCGGAATCAAAGCCAGTACACCAAAAATTGTTCAACAGATCAAAAAGCGTTTAAAAAAGGAAAGAAAAAAGATTTATAAGATCTTTGATTCGATTGGAAAAATTGTTGAGGAAGGAAAAAAAAGTTTATTAGAAAAAAATTATGAAAATTTAGGAAAATTGATGAACGAAAATCATAAGCTTTTAAAAAAACTTGGGGTAAGCACCGAAAAATTGGACAAAATGTGTAAAGCAGCCATCGAAACCGGTGCTTATGGAGCAAAACTTTCAGGCGCCGGTGGAGGCGATTGCATGATAGCTTTGGTTTCGGAAGAAAAAAAAAGCGAGGTAGAAAAAGCAATTCAAAAAGTTGGGGGTAAAATATTAAAAGTTAAAACCAATGTTGAAGGAGTTTATCATGAAAAAAATATTTAAAATTACAGCTTTAGCTCATCCTAATCTTGCTTTTATCAAATATTGGGGAAAAAAAGATGAAGGTTTAAATTTACCCGCCAATACTAGCATCTCAGTAAATTTGAGTAATCTTTATACCATAACCACAATTGAGTTTTCAGAAATATTTTCAAGCGATCAAATCAAAATTAACCAAGAGGAAAATCAAAAAGAAATCTTAAGGGTGGTCAAGTATCTTGACTTAATAAGAAAAAAGGCTGGAATAAATTGGAAGGCAAAAGTGGTTTCCCAAAATAATTTTCCCAAAGCAGCGGGTTTTGCTTCTTCAGCCTCGGGTTTTGCCGCTTTAACATTAGCCGCAACTCAAGCTCTGGGATTAAATCTTTCTGAAAAAGAATTAACAATCTTGGCCCGTCTTGGCTCAGGTTCGGCTTGCCGTTCAATTCCTGATGGTTTTGTTGAATGGAAAAAAGGAGAAGAAAGTGAAGATTCTTATGCCTATTCAATCTTCCCGGCCAATTATTGGAAACTATCAATCTTTGCCCTGTTTCTTAAAACCTCCGAAAAAAAGGTGAGTTCCTCAGAAGGTCATCGCCTTGCTTCAACCAGTCCTTTTTTCAAAACCCGAATAAAAAAAATTGATAAAAAAATTATTCTTCTAAAAAAATTTATTAAAGAAAGAAATTTTGTAAATTTTGGCAATCTTATAGAAAATGAGGCTTTGGAAATGCATGCAATTATGTTTACATCACGACCTTCGTTAATTTACTGGGATGAAAAAACAATTAAATTGATAAAGTTTGTTTATGAATTAAGAATGAAAAAATTTCCGGTTTATTTCACGATTGATGCCGGACCCAACCCTTATCTAATTTGCGAAGAGAAAAATGAAAAAAATCTTCTAAAAGAACTAAAAAAGATAAATTCAATAAAAAATATTATTATAAATTATCCCAACTCAGGAGCTAAAATTATTAAAAAAGATCTTTTTTAAATTATTAAATGAACTATTCTAATGTTGGTAGACTAAACTGCCAACCTTCAGCGGTGTTTTTAATAATCCCCAAAATATTACCGGTAATCAATCCCCAAACAGAAAGCATCACAAAAACTAAAATCATTCCAATAACCGCATTGGTAATCTTTGCTTGAGCTTTAGTAATTTTTTCTTTTTCTCCACCAGAGTTTATCCAATCAAAAGCACCCCAGAGTAAATAAATTATTAATGCAATTCCGGCAATTATGATAAAAAGGTTGATGCCAGTTTTAAAAAGGGTACCTAACGCAGTGGCGGGATCACTACCTAAAGCACCAATTCCCGCAGGAGGTGTGATTTGACCGATTGGATCATCTTGCGCTAAAATCATAAGAAAATTATAACGGTATTTGAATTTTTAATATCATCCCAATTATTCTCACTAAAAGAAAACTACTGACGATCAAAACTAATCCTAAAACAGCAAAAGCAATTGTTTTTTGAGCTTTAGCAACCATTTCTTTATTATCACCGGCAGTTAAGATTTTAAAAGCTGCTTGAAGAAGGATAATCAAAAAAAATAAACCCGCAAGAACCATTAAAAGTGGTAAAATTACTTTCATCAAGGTAGCAACGCTTGTAATTTTTGCTGGGGCAAAATTAGTTGGATTAATATCGATAGCTAAAACCATAAAAAAATTTTAAAGAAAATGATTTTTAAAGTCAAGAGGACAAATAATTTTACTATGGATAATCTACCAAAACATATTGCCATTATTCCTGATGGGAATCGGCGATGGGCAAAAAAAAATGGTTTACCGACGTTTTTAGGGCATCAACAAGGATATAATCGCTCAATTGAATTAGCAAAAAAAGCAAGAAATCTCGGAATAAAAGTTCTAACTTTTTGGGCTTTTTCCACCGAAAACTGGAAAAGAAAAAAAGACGAGGTTTCTTATCTTATGAGTCTTTATTATCAAATGATAGAAAAAAATATTAAAGAAGCGCTAAAAGAGAAAATAAGAATTGTTCATCTTGGACGAAAAGATCGAATAAGCAGTAAACTCCGTCTCAAAATAATTGAAGCTGAAGAAAAAACAAAAAAATTTGAAAAATATTATTTAGCTATTGCTTTAGACTATGGAGGACAAGATGAAATTCTTCGCGCCGTTGAAAAATTAAAATTATCAAAAATTGATTTAAAAGATCTTTCAGAAAAAGAATTTAGCCGATTTCTGGACACAAAAGATATCCCTCATCCTTATCCTGATTTAGTGATTCGAACAAGCGGTGAAGTAAGAACCTCGGGTTTTATGACTTGGCAAACAACTTATTCTGAATGGATTTTTTATCCAAAATATTTTCCTGATTTTGGTTCAGCTGACTTAGAAAAATGCATTGAAGAATATAAAAAAAGACAAAGACGTTTTGGTGTATAATATTTTTTATGTTTCTTCCATCATATAACATTACCAATAAAATTTTAAACAATATTGCCAAAATCGAAGCCGCTGAAGAAATAATAAAAAACGCCCCTTTACTTCCTTTATGGGAAAAACAATTTAGGCAAGATGCAATTATTCGCGCCGTTCACCATGGAACACATATTGAAGGAAATCTTCTAAAAAAAGATGAGGCTAAAGATGTTCTTTTGGGAAAAGAAGTTATCGGTCGACCCCGTGATATTCAAGAAGTAATTAATTACCGCAAAGTTATTGAGTTTATAGATGAAGAAGCAAAAAAAAAGATTGAAAAAATTACCGAACAGTTAATTAAAAAACTTCACCGAATCATAATTCATAAAATTCTTCCACCTGAAGAACAGGGCGAGTATCGAAAAAAACAAGTGGTTATTCGTAATTCTCATACAGGAGAAATAACCTTTCGACCCCCACCCCCAATTGAAGTTCCATTCTTAATGCGGGAATTTGTGTACTGGTTAAATACATGGGACTTTCAAAAAATTCATCCGGTTTTAAAAGCCGGTATTGCCCATCATGAGTTGGTAAGAATTCATCCTTTTTTAGATGGTAATGGAAGGGTGGCAAGAATTTTAGCAACTTTAATTTTATTTTTAGGCGGTTATGATATTAGACGTTTTTTTTCTTTGGAAGAATATTACGATAAAGATGCTATTTCCTATTATGAAAATCTTCAAAAAGCTACCGCCGGTGATCTTACTTCCTGGCTTGAGTATTTTACCTTAGGGGCAGCGATAGAATTTGAAAAAGTTAAAGAAAAAATTTTAAAGCTTTCCAAAGATATAAAACTTAAGGAAAAAATTGGCGGACAACAAGTTTTTTTAACTGATAGACAGATAAAAATTATTGAATATATTCAGGAAGTGGGATATCTTCAAAATCAAAGTTTTAAAATTCTTTTTCCTGATATTTCCGAAGACAGTGTTTTGCGTGATTTAAAAGAGTTGATGAATAAAGGTCTTATTAAAAAAATTGGCTCAACTAAAAAGGCGCGCTATATAATGATATGATATTTCAAAAACTGGCTTCTTATTTTGAAAAAATTGAAAAAACCACCAGCCGATTGGAAATTACCCGGTTGCTTTCTTCATTATTTAAGGAATTGACTCCCCCAGAAATTGAAAAAACAATTTATCTTCTTCAAGGACGAGTAGCGCCGTTATATGAAAAAATTGAATTTGGCATAGCAGAAAAAATGGTTATTAAAGCAGCAATTTTAGCTTTAAATTTAGAAAATAAATTTTTTGTTAATCAATATAAAAAAATTGGTGATTTGGGTCAAGCGGTTGAGCATTTTAAAAAACAAATTTCTTCTTTGGAAGAAAAAAAACTGTCAATTAATGAGGTTTTTGTTTTTCTTTACCAGATCGCTACTGCTACCGGAGAGGGTTCACAAGAAAAAAAAATTAGTCTTTTATCAACACTTATTCGTCAACTTGATTCCTTATCATGTCGTTATATTGTTCGAATTCCTACCGGCGTTTTACGTTTAGGTTTTTCTGATATGACGATATTGGATGCTTTATCGTGGATGGAAAAAGGAGATAAAAGTTTGCGAAAAATAATTGAAAACGCCTATCATGTTCGGCCTGATTTAGGTTATCTTTCAAAATTGATTAAAGAAGAAGGGATTCAATCATTAAAAAATATTACACCACAAGTATTTACCCCAATTTTAATGATGAGAGCCGAACGTCTTTCTTCGGCTAAAGAAATCTTGGAAAAAATTGGTCGTTGTGCCGTTGAGTCAAAGTATGATGGTCTGCGTTTGCAAATTCATTATTCAAAAGAAAAAAATCAGGTGAAGATTTTTTCCCGTAACTTAGAAGAAGTGTCCTTAATGTATCCAGATATTGTTTTGGGAGTTAAAAAAGAAATAAAAGTTAAAAATATTATTTTTGAGGGTGAGGCAATTGGTTTTGATCCTCAAACAGGAACTTTTCTTCCTTTTCAGCAAACCGTTCAAAGAAAAAGAAAATATAACATCGAAGAAAAAAGTAAGGAAATACCTTTAAAACTTTTTGCTTATGAAATTTTATATCTAAATGATAAAAATTTTATTCATATACCATTTGCGGAAAGAAGAAAAAATTTAGAAAAAATAATTAGCCGAAAAAAAGATTTTTTTAAAGAAAATATTCTTTTATCACCACAACATATTGTTGAAGAAGAAAAAAAATTAGAATTTTTATTTGATGAAGCAGTTAGTCGTGGTCTTGAAGGAATTGTTGCTAAAAAAATTGATGGTGTTTATCAGCCTGGTGCCCGGGGTTGGAACTGGATAAAGTTTAAACGAAGTTATTCATCCAAAATTGAAGACACAATTGATTGTTTGGTAATGGGGTATGATACAGGAAAAGGTAAAAGGGCTTCTTTTGGAATTGGTGCTTTTTTAGTTGGAGTTTTTGATCAAAAAAATGATACCTATGTAACAGTGGCAAAAATAGGAACCGGTCTTTCTGACGAAGAATGGAAGACTCTTTATCAAAAGTGTCAAAAAGTAAAAGTTAAAAATAAACCAAAAAATTACTTAGTTGATAAAATGATGAAGTGTGATTTTTGGGTTATACCGCAGATAGTAGTTGAGATCCGTGCTGATGAGATAACTTGTTCTCCCGTGCATACTGCAGGAAGAAAGATGAAGCCAAGTAAAACCGGTCAGACAGAAGAAGTTGATATTCCCGGTTTTGCTTTAAGATTTCCAAGATTAGAGCGTTTCCGCGATGATAAAAATTCTAACGAAGTTACTACTCTTTCTGAATTAGAAAACCTTTATAAAAGTCAAAAACGGTGAAAAAATACGTTTTTAATTAGTCGCCAAGGATAGTTGATAAAAAAAATCCATGGCGTTTTAACAATTCTTCTCGCTGAGACATAAACAATTAAATCAAAATCATACATAATTTTTCCTTTATTTCTTAAAATATGCAAAGATAAATCAATATCTTCATGAATATCTTTTTCGTTAAGACAGACTTCGTTTTTGATTTTTTTCCAGATATTTTTGGTAATTGCCATATTTGGACCAAGTAAGACTTCTCCTTTTTGCAAAATTTTCATTAAAAAAAGATAGCTTTTAGTAAAAATCGATGTTTTTATAAATAAATCGTAAAAAATAACAGGTCCGGTTAACCCATCAATTTTATTTTTTGAGAAATTTTCTTTAATTTTTTTTACCCAATCTGAAGGTAAAATTGAATCAGCATCACACCGGGCTAAGATATCACCTTTTGCCTCATCAAATCCTCTGTTTCTTGCAAAAACGATTCCTTGTTTTTTTTCTTTTACAATTTTAATTGAAACGCTTTTTTTGTATTTTTTGGCAATGCTTATTGTTTTATCGCTACAATTATTATCAATAATAATTACCTCATCCGGCTTTTCGGTCTGTCTTTTTAGGCGTTCTAAACATTTTTCTATATATTTTTCTTCGTTATAAACGGGAATAATCACTGATAATTTCATAAATTTTAGTTATAATCTAAACTATGAATTATTTGTTTTCTGTTATTATACCAACTTTAAATGAAGAAAAATTTCTACCAAGAATCTTGCGCGATTTAAAAAATCAAAAAGAAAAAAACTTTGAAGTAATTATAGTTGATGGCGCTTCTTTTGATAAAACAAAAGAAATTGCTAAAAAAAACTGGTTTATCCCGATAAAATTTTTTGAAAGTAAAGAAAGAAATGTCTCTTTCCAAAGAAATTTTGGCGCAGATAAAGCTGATGGGGAATACTTAATTTTTTTAGATGCTGATTGCCGAATTTATAAAAACTTTACTCAAAAATTAAAAAAAATTTTAGATAAAAAAAAAGGGTTGATTTTTATTCCTTCTTTAACTCCTGAAAAAAAATCACCCCAGATGGACTTAATTTTTAAATTAATCAATTTTTTTATTGATCTGTCTCAATCCTTACCGAAACCGTTCTCCGCGGGGGGTTCATTAATCATTGATAAAATTTTTTTTAAAAAAATAGGCGGCTTTGATAAAAAAGCATATTTGGCTGAAGACCACAATTTAATTTATAAAGCTAGTTTATGGGGTGTAAAATCCAAATTTCTTCCCCAAATAAAAGTTAAGTTTTCTTTGCGTCGATTAAGAAAAGAGGGGGAGTTAAAATTAATCTATAAATATTTATATGCCTCACTCTATTTTTTAACAAAAGGAAAAATTGATAAGAAAATTTTTGATTATCCAATGGGCGGCCAGGAATATCAAAAAATTAACAATATGTCTTTAAATACCAACATCAAAAATTATTTACGTAAAATCAGAATTTTTTTTAAAAAATATTTAGGTTAAAAAGTTTTTAAGTATAACGATCAGCGACCTTTGAGGCTCCATAGGAATCAGGCTTGATTTTTATTTGATAGCCGTTTCCCCGAATCATTCCAGTAACCTCATTAATCATTTCTCTTGTTTCACCAGTGTGGCCAATATCGACATGAATTTGGATATGGTAACGAGAAATGCCATTGGTTTTAAAAAATTCAATAAACTTTTCCGCTGTCTGTAAAGATAAAATAGCCTCAGTATAAATTCTTTCTTTTAAAGACATTTTCTTTTTTAAAAATTCCCTTTTCCAAAAATAAATCCCACCAAAACCGACCCGATGAATAATTAAAGCCGAAACAAAATCAAAAGTATCTTTATCAACTTTTTGCGAGTCTGTTCCAACAATCACCTCATAAAGACTTTTTTTATCAGCTTCTATAAAGCGACTGATAATTTTTTTCAGCTCGTTTAAATCAAGCTTACCATAAGTTGGACTACGAAACATATTTAAAAAATCAAAAGTCAAAATCTAAATTATTAATATAATTAATAAATCAATTTTAATTTAATTATCCTTTGATATTACCAACAGGCTTAAGATAGGCTATTGGTTTTGATAAACCAGCTAATTCCACTGATTCTACCACTTTTTTAATATTTTTGTAAGCAAAACCAGCTTCTTCAGCTAATCCCGAAAAAGAAGCCGCCTTGATATAAATTCCTTTTTCTTTTAATTGAGTGATTAGATCTTCTCCTCGAATTAATTTTTTTGCCTTAGCTCGTGACATTGTCCGACCAGAACCATGAGCGGTTGACCCAAAACTTTTTTCCATTGCTTCTTTTTTACCCAAAAGTAAAAAACTGCCTGTTTCCATTGATCCGCCAATAATTACGGGTTGGCTTGGGAAAGAACGGGTCGCTCCTTTTCTGTGAATTAGAAGTTTTTTTTGATTATGAATTTCAAATTTAGCGACATTATGAGCGACATCATAAACAAGATTCATCTGCAACTCTTTAGCGTTTTTTCCTAAAACTTCTTCAAAAACTTTTCTAACTTGGTAAGTTATTGCTTGACGATTAACAAAAGCAAAATTGACGGCACAGGCCATAGCTGAAAGATAATCTTTTCCCAAAGAAGAGTTTATTGGAGCGCAGGCTAATTGACGATCAGCAACTTTAATTTTAAAATGAAAAAGATTTTTTTCAAAAAGATGAAGATAGTCACTGCAAATTTGATGACCAAAACCTCTTGAGCCGCAATGAATCATAATAGTTATCTGATCTTTACTAAGAATTCCTAAAATTTTAGCCGATTCTTTATCAAAGATCCTTTCCACTTTTTGAATTTCCAAATAATGATTACCCGAACCCAAAGTTGACAGTTGCGAAATACCTCGCTCAACGGCTGCTTTTGAAACTTTTGAAAATTCAGCATTTTTTATTCTTCCTTCTTCTTCAATATGCTTTAAATCTTCTTCCCATCCTAAACCAAATTTTTCCATTAAATAAGGAACACCCTCTTCAGTTAAATGTTTTAATTCATCTTTATTGATTTTTAAAAATCCTCTCCGTCCTACACCAACCGGCACAGCCTCAAAAAGTTTATTAACTAATTTTTCTAAAAATGGCAAAATTTCTTTTATTGTAAGATTGGTCGTTATTAATCGCATACCACAATTAATGTCGTAACCAACTGCTCCGGGTGAGACAAAACCATCTTTTTCATCCATGGCAAAAACAGTTCCAATTGGCGCGCCATACCCCGAATGAGCATCAGGCATTACACAAACATATCCAAAAATCCCGGGAAGTAAGGCGACATTTTTTGCTTGGATAAAGACTTCATCATCCATTTCCCGCAAAAGCTCTTCGGTAGCAAAGATTTTTATTTTTCTTTTTAGATTTTTATCGTCAATCAACCACTCAGCTTTCCCAATTTTTTTTAAATTAATTTTTCTAAAATCAACCATAAGTTATAAATCAAAAACTAAAATAAGGCGATAATATCCTTCTTTTTTTTCCAGCTTAAATTTGTGTTTCGTTAATGCTTTGATATCAACTTTTATTGGTAAATTATTTATTTTTTGGCCAAAAAGTACAACTTTGATTGACTTCTTCTCAAAAACAAATCTTCCTTTTTTGAAAATTAAATGTTTTGTATCTTTAAAAAAAATTAATTTTTCGATCAATAAAAAAACTTGTTCAGAAAAACTTTTTCCTTTAATTTTAAAAGTAATTTTTTTTCTAAGCTTTATTTTTTCAATTTCACTGATAATAAAACCAAAAACTTCAAGAAGATTATTTAATAATGCATTTTTTGTTTTTCCATAAACAACTACTAAAACATCGGCAATGTTTTTATCTTCAATGATTTTCCATTTTTTAAGCCTCACCCCAGTAGGTTTCTCCATAACCAGCTTGAGCCAATTGATCTAAAATTTTTTCGGCTCTTTTATGATCGATATTTAACTCTTTGGCTAAAACTGAAGTCGGTGTTTCTTCTCGTTTTTCGATGATTTTTAATGCTTGGTGAAGTAAGGGATCTTTTTCTTCCTCCATTCCATCAATCTTAACATTCCCTTTTTCAATTTTTTTTACCCGTTCATCGATCTCCTCAAGTTTTTTAAGGATTAATTGAAGTACGTTATTATCCATAATATTGTTTAATTTTTAATTTGGCGGAGGCAAGAGGATTCGAACCTCTGATCCGCCGCTTTAGGCAGATACTGGTTTTCAAGACCAGCCCGTTCAACCACTCCGGCATGCCTCCAACCCTGAGGCTTGGAGGGGAATCGAACCCCTGCGGTAGCTGTTTTGCAGACAGCTGCGTTTCCACTTCGCCACCAAGCCATTTATTCATTTTATCCAACTTTTTTCTTTTATTTATATTTTACCATGTGATAAATATGGTTTGCTCTATTTATTATTAAAATTAATTAAGATATAATAATTAAAAAAATATGATTAACCATTCATTTTCAATTATTATCCCAACTCTTAATGAAGAAAAAAATATTTCTTTGCTTTTAAACTCTCTCGCTTTTCAAACATACAAAAATTTTGAAGTAATTGTGACTGATAGTTTTTCTGTCGATAAAACAAAATTTATTACTGAATCATTCAGAGAAAAACTAACTAAATTAAAATTTATTCAAAAAAAATTTAAAAATGTAAGTCAAGCAAGAAATTACGGCGCATCACTTTCCAAAAATGAATTTTTGATTTTTTTTGACGCCGATGTAAAAATTGAAGATATTTTTTTAGAAGAAATTAATAAAAAAATTAATCGATACAATTTAGACGCCTTAACTGTTTGGAATCGGGCCGAGAAAGGATGGAGGAATAAATTTATTTTTTTTCTTCTTAATCTTTCTATGTTACTTTTTCAAAAAATAAAACCTGCGGCCAATGGACCATGTATAATTGTCAAAAAAAGTTTTTTTGATAAAGTTAATGGCTTTGATGAAGAAATTGTTTTTGGTGAAGACTTTGATCTAATTCAACGATTAGCAAAAAAGAAAACTCATTTTGCTGTTTTTTCAAAACCAATTCTTTATGTTTCCACCCGCCGATTTGAAAAAGAGGGTATAGTAAGAAGTTTATATAAATCAATAAAAGCTATTCTTTATCAGTTACTTTTTGGACCGATTAAAAAACCGATTTTTGATTACAAAATGGGAGGTCAATACTATGAAGATAAAAAATGAAACCTCAGCCGGCGGGATTGTTTTTAAAAAGGAAAAAAATAAAATTTTATGGTTAATCTGCCAACACTCACACCATCAAGGCTGGATTTTCCCAAAGGGCTTAATTGGTGATAAAAACAAAAATGAAGATATGAAGGAAGCAGCTTTACGTGAGGTTAAAGAAGAAGGTGGTGTTAAAACAAAAATTATCGATGATAAGCCCGTTAGAGTTTCTTATATGTATCAATGGCAAGGCTCTCCACACGGTGGGAGAGGCGGTAAAAAAATATTAGTAAAAAAAACGGTTTATTATTTTTTGATGGAGTATCTTTCTGGTGATCCAAAAAATCATGATTGGGAGATAAGTGATGCTAAATTTGTTCAAGAAGAAGAAGTAAAAAAAATATTAACCTATAAAACTGATAAAGAAGCCTTTGAAAAAATATTAAAAATCTTTAAAAGCCATTTTTATTGATAAAAGAAACAATTTCTTTTGTTCCCAAAAGCGCATCAAGTTTTAAAATTTCTTCAAAATTAAACCATCCGTATTTCGAAGCTTCCCTGTTTATTTTAATAGAAAAGTTGTCTTCTTTTGGAAAACAACGAAAAGCAAATAAAAGCCCATGCCAAAAATCTTTAGGTCGAATAATTTCAAATACTTTTGGGATAAATTTAACCTTTGAAATTTCAATCCCAACTTCTTCTTTAATTTCTCTTTTTATTGCTTTTTCCATCGATTCAAAAAATTCAACTTCCCCTCCAGGAAACTGCCATTTATTCCATTCTTTTTTTGGTGATTGACGTTTAGTAAGAAGATATTCACCATTTTTTTCAATTACGCCAGTCACCACCGGAAAAATTTGTTTTTTCATAAAAAAATGAGCGGGTGATGGGAATTGAACCCACTGTCTTCTCCTTGGCAAGGAGACGTTTTGCCGGTAAACTACACCCGCTTTTTGTGCCGAGGGGCAGAGTCGAACTGCCATCTCATGTTTTTCAGACACGCGCCGTGACCACCTTGGCTACCTCGGCATTTTTATTTATTTTTATCTTTAAAATTAAAATTATACTATTAAATATAAATAAATCAAAATTGAATCAATTTATTATTACTTATGTATGCTTTTGTGCGTCCGCTTGGATTCGAACCAAGGACTCCCACTTTATAAGAGTGGTGCTCTGCCGCTGAGCTACGGACGCTTATTTTAAAACATTATTATTATACTATTTAGGAAGCTTATTCCCCAATAATTTTTATTAATACCCGTTTTTCTCTTTGACCATCAAACTCACCATAAAAAATCTCTTCCCAAGGACCTAAATCCAATTTTCCGGCAGTTATTGCTATTACTACTTCTCGTCCCATAACTGTTCTTTTTAAATGAGCATGTGCATTATCTTCCCCTGTTTGATTATGCAGCCAACGATCAAAATCATAAGGAGCTAATTCTTCTAACCAATTTATAAAATCATGCTTCAATCCTTCTTCTTCATCATTGATAAAAACAGATGAAGTAATATGCATTGAATTAACTAAACAAAGACCCTCTTTTATTGTACTTTCTTCGACGGCTTTTTCTATTTCTCGAGTAATATTAATAATTTCAATTTTTCTTTTTGATCTAATTTTTAAATATTTAGTATAAGTTTTCATAAAAATATATTTTATCGCAATTAAATAAAAGGAACTCTAAAAATTTTTAGATAGTAAAGTAAAACAGAATAAGGGAAAAACCATACAATAAAAAGGATCGTCATATACAATATTCGATAAAAACCGAATTGAGTTGAAAATCTAAGGGCTAAATAGAAAAGAATCATTTTCCAAAATAAAAAAATTAATGAATAAGTAATAAAAAAAATACTAAAAAATATTCCCGATAAAGAAGATGTTCTTGGAGGCGGTAAAAAAATATACAAAACGGAAACAGAAGTAAACCATAAAAAAGTTGGTAAAAGTGAATAAGAAAAAGTAAAAATAAATGGTAAAAATTGAGTTTTTTTTCTTAAAAATCGGCTCAAAAAATAAAAAAACAAAATCATCAAAAAAAAATTTATCAGAAAAATAAAAAAAGTAAAAGAAGCCGGATAAGGACCATCTTTTAAAAAGTAAACAAATTTAAAATATGCAAATATAAAAATAAAAATTAAAAAAACTTGCCAAAAATCAGTTTCAGCAGCGATTTTTCTCATTATTTTATAAGGAGAAAAAATTAAAAAAAAAGAATTTCTTAAAATAAAAATAAAAGCCATCAAAAAATCGATTAAATAATTTTTTATTAAAAATTTTTTTTTAGAAAGCATGTTGAAGAAAACTAGTTAACCAGACTAAATGTTTTCCAAATAAAAAATAAATTAATAAAACAAATAACAGTGTTAAAGGAACAATAAATAAAAAAGGCATATTTTTTAAAAAAAAACTTATTTTTTTAAACCAAATATTTAAAAGTTTAAATCCTAAATCATTCGGCGCAATGAAAAATACTTCATTTATATATTTTTTAAAACGGCATGAATAAAGCTTCATAAATTAAGAAATTCTATTAAAAATTCTAATAAAAGCTTTTCTTGCTCTAAAAAGCAAGCTTTCTGTTGCCTTAACTCTCATCTTAAATTTTTTAGCGATATGAATTACTTTTTTATTCTCAATATATTTGAGTCGAAGAATCAAGCGATAATCCTTTGGTAATTTTTTAAAGACTTTATTGATTTTTTTTCTTAATTCTTTCTTATCCAACTCATCCTCAATAAAAACAACTCTTAAACCCTCTACTAAAAAATTTGGCAAATGAGAAAAAAGAATTTTTTGAATCTTTTTTTTTCTAATTTCATCGATTACTTTATTCTTAGCAATTGCCAGAATAAAGGTGGTTAAAGATGATTGAAAGTGAAAATCTCTCAATGCCTCAATGAAATCAAAGAAAACATCTTGAGTCAACTCTTCAGCTTTTTCTTTATTATTTATCTTTTTTTTAATAAAGTTAAATACCAAAAAATAGTTTTTTTTATAAAAACGCAAAAAAGCCGTGCTATCTTTATTAATTATTTTTCTTACTATTTCCTGTTCTTCTTGATTATTATTCATTCTTTTTCTATTATATAAAATTATGAAGAAAAAAAATATACGTATATTATTTTTAATTATTATATTTATTTTTATTTCTTCATTTTTATTCTTATATGAAAAAATTAATAATTTTCTTTTAAAAAATCAGGTTGCCCAACCTTTGGCTAAAATAAAAGAAAATAAAATAATAAAAATAGTTTTTGAAAATGAAAATAATAAAACTGAAGTTTATAAAAAAAATAGTCATTGGTATCTTGTAAAAGACGGATTTGAACTAAAAGCCGACGAAGAAAGAATTAATAAAACTATCGACGCCTTGATTAATATAAAAAAAGAAGAAATTGTATCCCAAAATAAAAATAAACATAAAGATTTCGGTATTGATAAAAGAAAAATTACTATCTATACTGAAAAAAATAAATTCATAATTTACGTTGGAAATAATGCTAATTTAGCTAATAATTATATTCGAATTAATAATGAAAATACGGTTTTTTTAGCAGAAAATTTAAGTGATGTCTTTTCTAATAATAATGATTGGTGGGATTCAAAAGTTGATTTTGTTTCTAATCCAGAAAAAATCAAATCAATTGAGATTAATTATTTAAGTGAAGAAAAAAAAATAATTTTGACAAAAAACAAAAATGAATGGATAATTAATGGAAAAAAAGCCAAAAAGGATCGGGTTGATTTTTTTATTAATGATTTAAAAACATTAAAAGCAGATGATATCACTTCTAAAGAAAATTTTTATGATATTAATCCCGAAATTGTAATCATAGTTAATGAAGATAACAAAATAAAAAAGGGTGATTTTTTTAATATAGATAAAGAATATTATTTTTTAACAATTAATAAAAACAAATTTATTTATAAAATTAAAACTGCATACATTTCTTTCTTAAAAAAAGAAGAAGACGATTTTATTCAATAAGATAAATTTTATTTTGACTGAGAAAAAGCAGTTTGTTTTTATAAATAAGAAAATCTTCAGCCTGTTTAATAATACCCGAATTAATTTGTTCCTGATATTCCCCATTTTTTGTTAATATATAAATTATTCCGTTAACCTTATCCCAAACGTATATTTTTGATATTTCTTTATCGGTATAAATCTTTTCAATTTTAAAATTATTAACAGGAAAATCGTTTTTAAATGTTTCTTTTACTCCGCGTTTAAATTTAATAATAAATTTAGAAAATCCTATATATAAATCACCATCAATAGCTAAAGAATTAGCTTCTGCCAAATCTACCGCTTCTCCTATTTTAAAATAAGAATTTTTTTCCGAAAAACCATTTTCTGTGGGAAGATATTTATATACTTCATCTTTTTTTATATCAAGAAGATAAATATTGCTGTTGTATGTCGACATATCTTTAATCTCACCCCAATCTTTATCATTATTAATTACTTTTTTTATTTCCCCAAAATCATCGATTTGATAAATTCCTTCGTTTTCAACATAAAAAAATATTTTCTCATTATATGCAGCAACCAGCATAGCTTGTTTTATCTTATCGCTCTTAAATTTATTTAATGATTTTTTTTCTAAAAAGATTTTATAAATCACTCCTTTCTTCTTATCAAGAATAAACAAATTATCATCGTGTAAAAAAAATTTATCACCCCGGGCTTCTTTTTGATCAAGACTCAAATCATAAAACTCTTTATAATTTTTTGTTTCTTTTCTTATAATTTTATTCTCTTTTTCAAAAATAATTTTTTCAAGCTGATCTATTTTTGTATTTTTTCCTTTAATTTCTTTTTTCAAATTATTTAACTGTCTATTGGCTTGATCAATTAAGCTTTTAGCTTGACTAAGATTTAAAAAAGCTATCTCCTCGGCTTCGGATAGTTTGTGTAAAACCTCCTGTCTTGTTTTTTCTATGCGTCTATTAATTTTCTCTTCTTTTCTTCTTTTATAACCTAAAATAACACTCCAGACAAAAATTAAAAAAATTATTAATAAAATTAAATATGTGATAATTTTTTTTGAACGAAAATTATCATTAAAATAATGCTTCTCAAAAAATTTTTTAAATTTTAATAAAAATGATTCTTTGGAACGATAAAAATCAATTGCCTCTGATTTTTCCTCCCTTTTTATTTGAATAAATAAAGATATTAAACCACTATCATCATTATTTTTTAAAACCGGTGTTATTATTTCAATAATCTCGTTTGCGTTTTTATGATTGAAAAAATTTTTTATTTTATCTGATGAGCCTAATTTATCAACGAGTTTTTTTGTTGTTAAAATAAAAATATCATCAAATTCAAAATACCCCGAAGCACTCTGATTACCACTAATAATTTCTTCTATCTGCCGGTCTCGTTTGCAAAAAATTTTACCTTCATTGATTGCTTTTAAATAAACAATATTTTCTTTAAAAAATGCCGCCGCTAAAGAAAAATGAGCTGGTAAATTATTCTCAATAATTATTTTTTGAATAAAATCTTCTAGTTGCTGCAGAGTATTTATTGATTGAGAAACTAATTTTTTTTTAATACTCAAAATTAGAGCATTGCCCTTATCTTTATTATAAACTTGATTAATTTCAATAATCAAAAAAAAATTATTTTCCGCCAAATAACCAGAAAAACCCGAATCGCTTTCTTTACCTAAATAAAAATTAATTTGTTTATTCATATATTTATATTACAGAAAAAATGCCATTAAAAATAAAAAAATTGAAAATACCAATTGAATTCCTGCTAAAAAAACAAAAATTTTACTTTGTTTTATTTGAACTACCTTAAGCATAATTTTTGTTTGCTGAAAATTAATAACGCAAAAAACTAAATAAAGAAAAGTAAAAACTAAAGAAAAAGATTTAAAAAATAAAAAAATAATTTCTTTATTGTCAAAAATAAGCCAATTATTCATCTTTTTAAAAGTTGATTAATAATTTTAGCCGCTTGTTGAGGTTTGGGTATATTTATAAATTCAAGATTAGTCTCGGTTGCCGCTGTTTGAATAAAAATACTTCCATAATCAAAAAAAGAAGAAAAAAAGCCCCCAACTTTCGCAGTAATATCTTCTACTTTATCAAGCGTGATAATTGTTGTTTCCTTATAAACCAAGCCGTAAAAATCAATATCTAAAATTCTTTTGTTGGTGATAATTCCTACATTAAAAAACCAATGAAAAAAATTGAAACAAAGATAACTAAAAATTAATGAGAGTCCAAAAAAGTTAATAAAAATCATCTGATAAAATTTAAGATATTTAGATAAAAAAAAATTCAAAAAGAAGAGAAAAAATAAAAAGAATAAACCATTTATTAGCCATGGAATTTGACTAATTGGATGAGCACGTAAAAGCAAAATTGGATGCTCATCAACATCTTGACCATCAAAATGAAAATCTGGATTAAGACAAAACGATAAAAAAAGTTGATTATTATTTTTATTTTTTCCCATTGATATTTATTATACTCTTTTGTTATAATATTATCACCTTGGTGATTGAAGCGATATGGTCCCACCTCTTCCCATTCCGAACAGAGTCGTGAAACATATCAGCGCCGATGCTATCCCGCTTTTTGCGGGAGAAAGTAGGTCATCGCCAAGGTATTTTTTTAAAAAAATTATTCCACATTTTTAAATAAAATTGTCGTCGGAACTAAAAAAATCTGATTATCAAAATCAACTTTTTTACAAATTTTATCTAAAGAAAAATCTTTGTTTTCAACAGCATTGTCGATTTCTTTATTTTTCAAAAATAAACTAAAAAACAAAGCTTGATTATTATCGAAAAATGAAGCCATTAAATTTAAATAATGATTAATGCCGCAATTTTTTGTCCCTGTAAATTTATCTTCTTGCCATTGATATAAACAATCATTGTTTACTAAAAAGTAAGAATTATTTCCTTTTTTTTCCAAAATTATTTTTATTTTTTTATCTTTAATATAAGCCGAAACTGAAGCGTTATTTGCAGGAAATAAACACATCAAAGGACCTTTTAAATCAAAGTCTATTTTTAGCTGGTCAGAGTTTTTTTTCTTTAATGTCGGTGTTAAAGCAACATTCAATAATTTTTCTTCCCCGGTTCGATTAAATTTTATTAATAAACCAAAAAACAAAAAAACGATCGGGAAAAAAAATATAATTTTTGAAATGAGATAAAAAAAATTTTCTAAAAAATTATTGATATTCGTTTTACTGTTCATATTTTATGTTTAAAATAATCGGTCTTTTTTACCTTTATTAAATTATTTTTGGGGTAAAAAATTTAACTTTAAATCCGGTAAAGCCTTACCTAAAATTCCTTGTAAATCACCGCTTACTCCTAAAAGATTATCAATTACCCTACGAATATTTTTTTCTTGTTTTGCCCATTTTAAAGCAAAAAAACGTTTTTCCCTCTCAATATCTTCTTGAAACTGCTCATGCGATTCTATAATCGCTGTTATTCGTTGTTGAAATTCAGTACTCGTTAAATACTGCCAGAGAATTTCTTTTTTTTCTTCTTTTCCGGTCACCGAGCTTTTTATTGTATAAATATTAATCAAGCTATGACGAAGAACCGTAGTTAATGAAATAACCGCCTCAATTGAACTAACCCAAACCCCTTCATAAAGCCCAAAGTATTTAATATTAGATGGTAGAGTATTACTCACTAAAACAGCAATTTCCGCCTTAGCCAATCGTTGATCGTCTTTTAATTTAGAAATCCATTCATCGCTCCAGTTTTTCGTTCTTTTTAATTCCCAAATTATTGTTCCGCAATTTTTACCAAATTGATTTTTTACTATCTGTAAAATATCAGCCCCCTTAACTCCCTTTGGTACTTCTTTGATTTCATCAATTGGGAATTCCTTTTTTAAGATTTCCTCTAATTGTAACTCTAAAATCTCGCCCTGAAGCTGTTGTGAGCCTTGCTCTAATTTTTTTTTATAATCCTCAACAAGTTTTAAAGCATCATTCAATTTTTTATCTTTTTCAAAAATTTTCAATTGAAACTCTTTTTCTAACTGATTCTTTTGTTCCTTGCGAATTCTTTCCTGTTCTTCAATTAGTTTTTTTTCCATCTCTAATTTTTGCTTCTCATTTTCGAATCTAAGCTGTCTGATTAACTTATTTAACTCTAAAAGCTGTTCTTGAAAAATTTTATTCCGCTTTTTTAATTCTTCATTTTCATTTATTTTATCTTTTATTTGAGTGTCTAGTTCCGCTTTTATCTTTTTCTCAAGATCATTTTTGATCTGTTCCTCCAATTTCTTTTTTTCTTCAAAAAGACGTCTTTGATAAATTTTCTGGTAATTTTCTTTAATTTGACGAGATAAAGCTTCAGTTAAAGGAATGGTTTTTTTACAATAAGGACAAAGAATTTGATTGTCCATTTTTATTTTAATGCGAAATTAAAAATCCAATTAATTAATGACAAAACCAAAGCAAAAATTATTGCCCAGGCGAAATTATCAACCGTAAAACCGGAAATAAATTGGGTAACCAAAAATACGATAAAACCATTAATTAAAAGACTAAAAACACCTAAGGTTAAAAAATTCAAAGGCAACGTTAATAATACAAGAACTGGTTTTAAAAATACATTTAAAAATCCCAAAAATAAAGCCACAATCATCGCCGTCTTAAAATCTTTAATATGAACACCGACCAAAAAATAATCGGTTAAAAAAACCGAAAAACCATTAACTAAAAGATTGGCGATCAATTTCATAATTTTATAAAATTAAAACAATTATAACTATGTTTTCTCTAAATAATCAACATTTATTATTTTTCAGAAAAAAATCTTAAAATCAAACCTTATGCCTTGGTAACTTCCCAGTTTATAATTTTTATAACATTTTATTATATTTTAAAAATAATTTTAAAAGGCTCGCAGAATTGGACAAAATTTAAAAATTATGTTCCGAAATAACAAGAGTATTTTTTTAGAAAATTGAGCCTTGATATTTATCAAAAACTTTCAAAATTCAAATAAAAAAATAAATTTCTGTCAAAATAATCTCAGCGCCAAACTTACTGATGATTTTTTCTGAAAAGATATAAAAAATTAATCTTCCTTCATTTAGAATCATATTTTTATTTTCATACCATAAACCATATGGAGTCGGTTTATTAATTCATAAAAATCCAAAAAATTTTATTGATAAGCGATGAAAAAATCATCAATAATTAACTTCTTAATATCGAACGAAAATCTATGCGTAGGTAAAATATGGATTAAGAGTTGAAAGCAAAATCTTGATTGAGAACAACAACCCAAAAATATTAACTAAATTTGAGAAAGAAATTATGTCTTTATAATAATTAATTTTTATATTACCTGATTAATTTAATTAACTTATCCCTTAGTTTTTATTTTCTACTTTTTCTGGATTGTCTTGATCCATCTTTTTTTTATCTTCTTCTTCAAGTTTCATACCCTCCTCCATCTCCATTGTTTTTGCTTTTTCTTCTTTTTTTGGTGTAAACACCTCAACCATCTCTTCTTCACTTTTTTCTTTAAGTTTCTTGGTAATCTCTTCTTCTTTCTTTTTCATTTCCAAAACTTGTTTTGCTGCTTCCAATTTAGCTCGAAGATAGGTAACTAACTGTTCACCGGTCAAATTATTAATTAAAAATATTGGCAAAATGTAACCAATATCATCTAATCCCTGCTGTCTCAGCTCTTCATTTGGCGACAATAACTTATTTAAGGTGTTGGTAATAAAAACTATGTCCTGCTCTACCCATTGTTCACGGCTTTTTATATTTTCAGATACCGGCACCTCTCCTTTTTCATACTGCTTTGTCCACATTTTTTTAACCTCCTCATACTCCTCAATTGAAACCGAGGGAGGAATGGATACTATTTGTTCGGGACTCTTCTCTGGTTCAGTTATGATCGGCTCTTCTATTACCTGCTTAATCTTTTCCGGAGCAACCATATCTTTTCTGGCCACTTCTTCAATTATTTCCGGTTTTTCCTTAATTGTTTCCTTAAAGGTTTTTAAAATTGTTTTTACTTGTTCGGTTGGAACTTTTGTTTCTTCGGAAACTTTTTGCACTATGGTTAATGGATGTTGGGTAAGATTCTGTGAAAAGGACGTTAATGTTTTTTGAATTGTGTTTTGAGAAATGTTTGTTCTTTGAGCTAATGTTTGATGAATATTGGTATTAGATACTAAATTATTAGTAATAGATTGAATTTTTGGGGATGATAAATTGGTTTTAAAAGAAATAACTTGAGTTACCGGTACTACTTGAGGAATTGTTTTCACTAATTGTTTTTTTTGAGTAATCTGTTCAAATTTTGAAGCTGAAAGTGTAGAAATAACTCTTTGGGCAATTTGATCTTGTTTGATTGCCCTGTTTGAAAGCTCTGTTCTTATATGAAGATAGCGCTGTTTTTCTGTTGGGGTCTCTGCTTTCATTGGGTTTTTTAAATAATTTAAATTCTGATTAATTGTTTGAGACACTTGTTTATTGGTTTCTAAATGAGCAATATCGGTCAATTTAGCTACGTGGAGATTTAGTGATTTGGTAATTTCCTCTGTCTTTGCTTTCTTAATTTCCTCTATTGTTTGAAGTTTTACTACAATTGGCACCTCCATTGATTTAGAAACTTTTAAAGTTGTTCCTGTAAACGTTGGGGAAGGATGAGGAGGTGAACTTATTGAAGGAGAAGGACCACCTCTTAGTTGGTCATAAATTGACATTAAAATATTCTTTGCCGCATAAATTCCTTCACAACAATAATCTCTAAAAATTCGCAAAAGCCACCAAGGGAAAAATATTGTTACCCAAAGCATCACTAAACTAATAATATATTCAGCATAAGTATCAATATAATTAACATTATTTGCCGCTGACAAAATCTGGCTTGGCCCTCCATATAAAATAGTTGTCCCGGTAGGAAAAATATACCCCTCAATTCTTCCTGCTCTGGAAAAATCAAAAGGAAAAGGAATACCTCTTTGCCATAATATTTTTAAAGCATACAAAAAAAGGCCAACAAGTGGACCGTAAAAAAGCCATTGAAAAAATACACCGATCCAAATCCAACCAATATTCCGAATAAAAATAAAAGGAAGAAGCAAGGCTAAAAACGGAGAAACAAAAATTAAAAACCAAAGAATAATTTTTCGAAGAATAATCATTATTCCCAAAACATAGTAGGTGATATTTGTTAGTTTTAAAAGAAAAATTTGTGTTTTTATAGATTCTTGTACTTTATAGTTTAAATCTTTACAGAAAAGAGAGTGGTAATTTTTTTCATCGGCGGTTGATGAAAAATAAATATTAAAAACATCCTTTCCACCCAATGTTTCCGTAAAAAATTTCATCAAAATATCGGTAAGCTGTATTAATGTTAAAACTATTGAAGCAGAAAAAGTAATAAATAAAAGAACCCCGATTAATTTAAATATCTGGGGCCAAACTTCAATTTTTTGAGAAAGATTAAAATTCCGGTTTAAAATTAATCCTAAACCAAAAATCGTGGCAATAATTAAAGTAAAAAAATAAACCACATTTCTAACACTTAGCCAGATAGTAAAAATCGAGGGATGATTATCAACTGAAGGATGGTTTAATACCCAGTGAATAAATTGCCTTGCTCTTTCGTCTGCCTTTCCTTGATTGGTGATTTCCTCATCATCAACCCAGAAATGATTATTAATCGGATCCTTTTTAAAATCTTCATACGAAGAAACACATTTTTCCCCCAATGCGTTATAAATTGGCTCCAGCTCTTGCGGACAACCCCCCGGACCTAAGGAACACGGACGAGGAATTGACGCCTCCTGTCCTCTAACATAAAAAAAAGCGGGAAAGAGTAAAAAATTAAATAAAAATATTAATATTATTAATGATAAATAAGATAAATAAATAGAAAGAAAGAATTTTTTATTCATTATGTTTTAATTAAATATTTTATTTAACTAAATTTTTCATCCAAAAATATAATAAAAAAATTGAAATGAATATTACGCCAAAAAAACCATTCGTAAAAACACCCTTTACTTCGCCAGAAGTTGGCGGAGGAGAGGTTGGTTGATCAGGTGGGGAGGTTGGTTGATCAGGTGGGGAGGTTGGCGCTGGGGTAGTTTGCGGATTCCATAAAACACAAAGCTCTGTTTCTCCTGGTGCCTGAGCAATAATTTTAAAACTGACATAAGCAAAAGTTCCTTGTCCGGAAAAACCACCAGCGTTTTCTCCGTTAAAGATTAATTTTCCCTCACCTAAATTATTAGTAGAAACTGAGGTCATCGCATTTCCAGGGGTAGTCGAAACATATTCTAAGTACCGGGTATCATACGTCATACCAATTTGAATTGTGCTAATAGTCTCACCTTTTGTATCGATATTAATTGTAAACTGAACCGTCTGTCCCCGGACAAAACCACCGTCCGGTGGCTGAGGGGCAATCAAATCAAATCTAACCGCATAAATTTTACGAGGAATAGATAAAAAAATTAACCCGATTAATAAAACAAAAAAAATTTTTTTTATTTTATCCATAACTTTAATATATAAAACTTCTTTACTCTTGACAAGAGGATTATTTTCTGTTAGAGTCATTTTATATGGTGATAAAAAAATTTTTGGTATTTTTTATTATTGCTTTAGCTTTTTTAAATCTTTCTTCTTTTACCCAAGCTCAAGAAATTCAGGACACAACTGTTAATTATATTTGTCTAAAAAAAATTTATTGTCATCCAAATGACGAACAAAGTACGGCCTGCACATTAAAAAGCGGACATCGTGTTCAATTAATTACCGATCCTCAAAAAAAATTTCCCTCCAATAAGGAGGTTTACATCGCTGAATGTGTTTACTATACCGAAAATAATCAAACAATAGGCACCTGTACTACCGGCAGCGACAACCTTGATCAGCAAATTTTTAAAGAAAATAATTTTACTAATCTAAAAAACAAATTAGGTTATTCTCTTTCATTCAATGAAAATTATGGAATTTATAGAATTGAAAACAATCAGGCAACAAAAATTAATCCTCAAACCTTTACTACTAATGCCGCTGGTGAAACGCCGGTTTTAGAATGGCAATCATATACTCCTAAGGGCTATCAGAGAAAATGGTATGGCTTTTTTGTCTCCCGGACCCAAGAAGTTGGCACCGGACAAGGAGGACTACAGCAGGGAACAGTTACCTTCCCTCCATTTCAAGATAAAGATTGTGCTTCTATTGCCTGGGATCCAGCCGGACGCGTGTTTGATGCCTCAACGCTTGAGCCTATTCCCCAAACCCAAGTAATGTTGCTAAAAAAATACGAAAACAATCAATACGCCGATGCTCGAAGAACCGAATTAACAATAACTAATCCCTATATTACCACTGAAGACGGAGGGTTTAATTTTTATGTTAGCAATGGAGATTACAAACTTCAACCCAATCATATCAATTATATTTTTCCAATAAATAATTTAGATGAAATTAACAAAAATTATCAAAATATTTATCTTAATCCCCGTTACGGTAAAACCGGTGAACCAAAAACATTACTCTATCCCGCACAAACCGGAGAATTAATTACTGTTAATAATCGAATGGAGTTTCGCGATATTCCTTTAAAACCAAAAAATGGCGCCGGCTATAATTACCCACTTAAAATCTACAGCTTTAACCAAGAAATAAATAAAGTTACCCAGCAACTTGTTTTTTCCGGTAAGTCATCCCATCCTTTTACAAAAGTAACATTATTTAAAAAAACATTTGATGAAAACGGACAGGAAATATCCCAGATTTATGGAAATTATATGTCTGACTATTCAGGTAAATTTTATTTTTCTATTCCCCTATCTGATTTTAAAGAGAATGAAACTATCACCGATGCTAAATTTGAGAAAAGTGATTTAACTAATTTAAATACAAATCCGCAAAGTTTTATTGATAAATTAAAAAAATTATTATCTTATTTTGTCATTAATAAGGTTTCTGCCGAGCAAAATAATGTGGTCAACCTTAAAATTAACCCTGTTATTCCAAGAATAGAAGGCATTGCTTATGATAATGGCGGAAAAACTTTACCCAACACAAAAGTCAGTATTTATCTATCTTTTTCCAATATACCATTTTATACTACTACTACTGATGAAAAAGGATATTTTAAAATTCCAAGCACTAACCTTCCTCATGAATCATTTGAAATCCGTTATCAAACTGCGGCTGGAAGTGCGATTAAAGTTTCTCCCACTCAATTTATTAAGCAAAACGCCGGTTATTTAGCAAAAAACAATATTAATCTCAATCAAGTAATTAATGATAAGGGTATAATTATTACCCCCGTTAAAATTTCTCCAACAAAAACAAACAAATTTGATATCGATAAACAATCTGGTGCTTCTCAATTGCCTCCAACAAACCAGTTAAATCAATCTCAACCGACAGCACATAAAATGAATACAATTTTATTACCTCTTATAATTTTAGTCATCCTTATTATAAGCGTTGCTGCTCTTCTTTTCTTTTATTATCAAAAAAACAAATCTCAATCTCAAATTTAAAAAAATGTTATTCTGATAATTCTTCTTTTTATTTCTGTTGATTATCGGCTATAGACAAATCTATTTTTCAAAAATAAAATATTTTTTATGCTAGCCAAAGTGTTTTCCGGGGCAATAATGGGTCTGGATGGAGTTTTAATAGAAACCGAGGTTGATGTAGCTAATCGTGGTTTTCCTACTTTTACTATAGTTGGTCTTCCTGATAAAGCAGTTGATGAGGCAAAAGAAAGAGTTAGAGCAGCCATTGTTAACGCCGGTTTTTCAATGCCGGATTCAAGAATTACTGTTAATTTAGCCCCGGCTGATATACCCAAAATTGGGTCGGGCTTTGATTTACCAATTGCTATCGGAATTTTGGCAGCGGCAGGAAAAATTAAAACTAATATCCTGTCTCAAAGCTTATTTTTAGGAGAGCTTTCTTTGAAAGGAGAACTACGTGAAGTCCCGGGTGCTCTTTCAATTGCTTTAATGGCAAAAAAAGAAAAAATAAAAAACCTTTTTCTCTCACCATTAAATGCTGTTGAAGCCTCAATCGTTGAGGATATATCAATTTATCCGGTTAAAAATTTAACTGAAATCATCTTTCACCTTAATCAACTAAAAGAATTAGCTAATCAATCTTATCTTGAAATTGAAAAAATTATTAATGAAGAAAAGCATGAATTTGATTTTTCAGATATATACGGCCAAGAACAAGCCAAAAGAGCTCTTATAATTGCTGCCTCTGGGTTTCATAATGTTCACCTGCGAGGAGTCCCGGGCGCTGGAAAAACAATGCTCTGCCGGGCTTTTGCCACTATTTTACCACCACTGGAAAAAGAAGAAATTTTAGAAGTCTCAAAAATCTACTCTGTTTCAGGACTTTTAAATAAAAACCAATTTATATTTAGTCCTCCTTTTCGCGCTCCACATCATACAACATCAAGAATTGGTCTTATTGGAGGGGGAAGCAATCCTATTCCCGGTGAAATATCTTTAGCTCATCGGGGTGTTTTGTTTTTAGATGAATTTCCTGAATTTCCTCGCGCGGTTTTGGAAGCATTAAGACAGCCGTTAGAAGATGGGGTCATTACTATTTCTCGCGCATCAGGACGCATTATTTTTCCTAGTCGTTTTTTACTTTTAGCCGCTTCTAATCCCTGTCCTTGTGGTTTTTTAGGCCATCCAAAAAAAGCTTGTCATTGTTCTCCGTCATCCATAATAAAATACAAAAAACGTCTTTCCGGCCCTATTCTTGACCGAATTGATATTCACATTGACCTGCCGCCAGTTGACGAAGAGAAATTAACCCAATATTCCGGTGGCAAAAAAAGTAAAGAAATAAAAGAACAAGTAATTTTAGCTCGCGAAAGACAAAAAAAACGTTTTCAAAATACATCAATTAAAACTAATGGCGAAATGACCACCAAAGAAATTAAAGAATATTGTCAACTAACCACCGACGCAGAAAATTTACTAAAACAAGCCATTTCTCGTTTTTCTCTTTCGGCTCGCTCTTATTTTAAAATCATAAAAATTTCCCAAACCATTGCCGATTTGGAAGGAAAAGAAAAAATTGAATCGCCTTTTATTGCCGAAGCTCTCCAATTCCGACTTAATGAAGAAAGTTGATGGTATAATTTTTTTATGGTTAGAACCCGAATTGCTCCCTCCCCAACAGGCGAAGATATTCATATCGGTAATCTTTATACTGCCCTAATTAACTGGGCCTTTGCTAAAAAAAATAAGGGTCGATTTATTATTCGAATTGAAGATACTGATCGCCAACGACTAATCCCATATGCTGAAAAAAATATTCTCCAAACTTTAAAAGATTACGGCATTGAAGCCGATGAAGATCCAAAAAAAAGCGGCCCTTATGCTCCCTATCGCCAATCAGAAAGACTTTCCATTTATCAAAAATATGCCCACCTCTTGGTTAAAAAAGGATATGCATACTATTGCATTTGTTCAAAAGAACGATTAGAAAAATTAAGAAAAGAGCAGTTGGTTAATAAACAAATTCCTCGATATGATGGTTATTGCCGTGATTTAAATATTAACATTGAAAAAATAAAAAAAAATAACACTTCTTTTGTCATAAGGCTTAAAGTCCCAAAAGACAAAAAAATTGTGGTCAATGATTTAATCCGCGGCCAAATTGTTTTCAATAGTAATAATATAGATGATCAAATTCTTTTAAAATCAGATGGTTTTCCAACTTATCATCTAGCAGTAGTTATCGACGATTATCTAATGCAAATTTCTCATGTCATTCGTGCTGAAGAATGGCTCCCTTCTACTCCAAAACATATTCTTTTATATCAAGCTTTTGGTTGGCCTTGTCCTATTTTTTGCCATTTACCGATTTTAAGAAATCCCGATCGATCAAAACTTTCCAAAAGAAAAAATCCAGTTTGGGCTTCCTGGTATTTAAAAGAAGGTTTTTTACCTGAGGCGGTATTAAATTATTTAGCTTTAATGGGCTGGTCTCACCCTAAACAGAAAGAAATTTTTGATTTAGAAGAGTTTACTAAAGTTTTTGATTTAAAAGATATTGAGGTAGTTGGACCGGCTTTTGACCCGGTAAAACTTGAGTGGTTAAATGGTGAGTGGATTAGAAAAACTCAAAACTCGAAACTCAAAACTGAAATTATTAAATACTACCAAAAATATCATAATAAAAACGTAGACCATAATCTTGTTGAAAAAACTATTCCTTTGATCAAAGAAAGGATAAAAAAACTTTCTGATTTTTGGTTTTATGCTCAATTTTTCTTTGAAGAGCCAAACGTTGACACTCACCTTATCAAAGACGTCTCTTATTTAAAAGATATTTATCGATCACTAAAAGCAATTGAAAATTGGACAGCCCAAAATATTGGTCAATCAATGCAAGAATTGACAAAAAAACTTAAGATAAAAACCGGTGATTTTTTTATGACTTTAAGAATTATCATTACTGGTAAAAAAATTTCTCCTCCCTTAAATGAAAGTATGGAAATTTTGGGAAAGGAAAAGTGTTTGGAAAGGGTAAAAAGAGTAATAAAAAACTAATCTGCTTTTTTAAATTAACCAAAATGTTAGACGTTTTGTTTATAATATATATCTTTGATGTCGAGTCAAACTCAATAACCTCGTCTAACTTAACAAAACTACAAGTCAAACTTGGTAAAAACCAAGTCAGATTTGCCTAAAAGCAAGTTAAACTCGGTGGACCGAAGGAGACTTGAACTCCCAACCTCTGCAATGCGAATGCAGTGCTCTACCATTGAGCTATCGGCCCAAAAAGCGTCTTCGGGGAGAATCGAACTCCCACCAGAGGCTCCGGAAGCCCCTATTCTATCCGTTAAACTACGAAGACAAAAAATTTCAATAATATTATAGCAAGTAATATCCGGTAAACTCCAAAAATAATCAATGAATTTTTTTTCAAAAATCCAATAAGCCATTTAACAGAAATTAAAGCAAAAATAAATGAAGTAAAAAAACCAATCATTAAAAGCCGAAATTGATTTAGATCAGTCAGCAAAATATCTTTTGATTTATAAAAATCATAAAATGCAGCCGTAAAAATGGTTGGAATTGAAAGCAAAAAAGAATATTTAGCCGCCTCATCACGCCTATATCCTAAAACAAGCATCACTAAAATCACCGATCCTGCCCTTGATACCCCGGGAATAACTGCCAATGATTGAGCTAATCCGATCAAAAAAGCGTGGAAAAGATTAATATTTTTAATTTTTCTTTGTAAAATAATTTTTTTATTGTAAACAAGTAATTCAATCAAAATAAACAAAACCCCAACAAAAAACAGAGAAAATGCAATGATTATCATTGACTCAAAAAAAACAACTTTAATAATTTTATAAAGAAAAAAACCAACCAATGCCGTTGGTAAAAAGGAAATAAATAAAATTTTTAAAATTTTTAAATTAGCTTTTAAATCATTAAAATACAAAATCAAAACCGAAAAAATCGCCCCACTTTGAATAAAAACCTCAAAAAGTTTTTGAAAATCATTTTGAGGAATATTTAATAATTTGGTGGTAATTATTAAATGAGCGGTTGAAGAAATCGGTAAAAACTCAGTAATCCCCTCAATAAAACTCAAAATAATCGTGTTTAATAAATCCATAAAATGAATTATAATACTAAAATATTATAATTATTCTCATAATTGACATTATTGGCATAAAAATTTGCATCTTCTGAATCATTTTTTTATGAAAATTGCCTTAGTCCATGATCAACTTTGTGAATTTGGAGGATCTGAAAGGGTGTTAGTTGCTCTAAAAGAGGTTTTCCCTGAAGCTGATATTTTTACTTTAGTTTATGATCCCAAAAAGCTTGGCCCTCATAGGAAACTCACTGAAAAATGGACAATAAAAACTTCTTGGTTTGACAAAATTCCAATTTTGCGCAATTTATACTCGCCTTTCCGTTTCTTAACTCCTTTTATTTGGGAAAAATTTGATTTTTCAAAATATGATTTAGTGATTTCTTCGTCTGGTTCTTGGATGTCAAAAGGAATAAAAACAAAAAAGCCAACTATTCATATCTCTTATATCCATCATCCACCCCGCTATCTATATGGTTATGAAACAGCCATTGAATGGAAGAAATATTTACCCATTAAAATTTATGCTTATGTTATCAACCATTTTTTGCGAATATGGGATTATTATTCATCCCAACAACCTAATTATCTAATCGCTAATTCTAAAGAAACGCAAAAACGGATTAAAAAATTCTATCGAAGAAATTCCTATGTTATTTATCCACCAGTTGACATCCCAAAAAAGTTACAAGTTACAAGTTACAAGTTACATAATTATTATCTAACCGTCTCCCGCCTTGCCAAAGCCAAACACATTGATATTTTAATAAAAGCCGCCAATAAAATAGGTTTTAATCTCAAAATCATTGGTACGGGACGCGATGAAAAATATCTTAAATCAATTGCCGGAAAAACGGTTGAATTTTTAGGCAACTTACCTGATGAAAAATTAAAAGAGATTTATCCTTTAGCTAAAGCCTTCCTTTTTGCTTCCCGTGATGAAGAATTTGGTATCGCTCCAGTTGAGGCAATGGGTTATGGTTTACCGGTTATTGCTTATAACTCCGGCGCCATCCCAGAATATATTAAAGAAACAGTCAATGGATTTTTGTTTAATGAATTATCGGCGGAAAGTCTTATTAAAAAAATAAAAAAATTTGAAAATCTTGATAAAAATAAAATCTTAAAAATGAAAAAACAAGCAAGAAAAACAGCAAAAAAATTTACGAAGGAAAACTTTAAAAAAAATATCCTGTCTTTTATAGAAAAAGAACTGTCCGAAGATAAAAAACTTGGTCCTTTTAAAAATCAACGCTGACATTTCGGGCAAAAAAAACTACTTCTTCCGCCTTGTTTTATTCTTTGGATTAAAGCATTACAAATCAAACACGGAAGTTTTTCTCGCTGATAAACTAAAAAATATCGCTGATGTTTTCCTTTTGTTCCATCAAGTTGAACAAAGGCTTCATCAGCCCCTGATGATCCTTGATGTTTTATTCCTTGTTCAATAATTTTTTTGATCGATTTGAATAAACTTTTTATTTCAGTCTTATTTAAATTGCTGGCTATTCTTTGGGGATGAATTTTGGCTAAAAATAAAGCGTCATTAGCATAAATATTACCAATTCCGGTAATTTTTTCTTGATCCATAAGAAGAATTTTTATTGATTTTTTACTTTTTTTAACTAAATTGGAAAAAAACTCTAAAGTAAAATCAGTTGATAAAACATCAATCCCTTTAGGTTTTTCTGGTTTATCTTTAATCTTCATCCACCCAAACTTTCGAAGATCATTAAAAAATAAGCCGCTGCCATCACTAAATTTAACCACTGTTCTTGTGGTATTGGCTGGCATCTTATTGGTTTTTGTGAAGGGAATAATTTCTTTAAAAACCGCGTTATTAATATCATCGGCATATAATAATTCACCCGTTAATTTAAGATGAATATTTAAAAAAACTGATGTCTGGTTTTTAACGTCAACCAATTTTAAACTTAAAACTTTTCCGAAACGATTTACTTCTTCAATTTTCTTGCCGATAATTTCTTCTTTTTTACCGATAAAATTCTTCGGTGATAAAATATCGATGTCATTAATAATTTTTCCTTTAACCTTCTTTTCCAACTGTCTCTTTAAAGTTTCAACCTCTGGTAATTCCGGCATATAATTTTATTTAATAAATTTTAGTGCTTGTTTTTCTTCATTTTTGACTTTTAATTTTTAACTTTTTATTCATATCTTATCGCCTCAATCGGTGAAAGCTTAGCCGCTTTTCTTGCCGGAAATACCCCAAAAAAAACACCGATTGCTGAAGAAACAGTTAAAGCTAAAATTATAGAAAAGACATCAATTGATGCAGGAAAAAATATCCTGACAAAAAAAATCACAATAAAAGAAACAATTAAACCAATTAAACCACCAATTAAAGATAACAAAACTGACTCGGCTAAAAATTGAAATAAAATATCTTTTTCTAAAGCCCCTAATGCCCGTCTTATCCCGATTTCTCTTGTTCTTTCTGTTACTGAAACATACATGATATTCATTATCCCTATCCCACCAACAATTAAAGAAATCGCCCCAATACCAACCAAAACCAAATTCAAAACAGAAAAAATCGATTGAATGGTAGATAAAATTTCTTTAGAATCGGCCACTGAGAAATCATCTTCTTTATAACGTCTAAGCATTATTTTTTTAATCTGGTTTTTCAGTTCTTCAATATCATCCTGCGACTGAGCCTTAAGCAAAAAAGTATTAAAATCTTTTTTTCCGGTGATATTAAAAACTGTCTGATAGGGAACGTAAACAAAAGTATCAAGGTTTGGACCTCCAAATCCACCGCCTTTTGCCTGTAGTATCCCGATTACCCTAAATGTTTGATCCTCTATTCTTATTTTTTGATTTAAGGCTAAATCTTCTCGGCCAAAAAGTTTTTTTGCGATCTCCGGCCCAATTACCGCTACTTTTGCCCTTTTTTCTCCGTCACTTTTTTTAAAAACCCCGCCAACTTGGGGATTTAAATTTCGCGCCGCAAAAATTTCTTCCGTTGTCCCATATAAACTACCAGTTTCTTCTTTTCCCTGCACTTTTATAATTGATGATTTTTGAAAAATCGGGATAACTGCTTGAGCAGACCTTGCTTTCTTTAAATTTAAATAATCACGCTCATCAAAACTTACTGATGAACGAATTGAAGAGAAACCGCCGCTGCGATTAAATACTTGACCCGGCAAAACAAAAACCAAATTAGTACCTAAATTATCAAATTGCTGGGCGATGTAATTTTTTAAACCCAAACCAAAAGCTAAAAGTAAAACTACTGAAGCAACTCCAATAACAATACCTAATGTTGTTAAAAAAGCCCGGATTTTGTTTTTTAATAAATCAAAAAAAGCTGATTTAATAACAAAAAAAATGTAATAATTCATATAATTTCTCCGTCTTTTATTTGAATTATTCGTTTTGCCCGGTTGGCAATAGATAAATCATGGGTAACAATAATTACAGTCCTTTTTTCTTCTTTATTTAATTGCTCAAGTAAAGAAAGGATTATTTGGCCATTTTTGCTGTCTAAATTTCCGGTTGGCTCATCCGCTAAAATTATCGCCGGGTCCATAATTAATGCCCGCGCAATTGCCACCCGCTGCTGTTGACCACCTGATAATTTATTGGGATAACTATTCTCTTTACCTTCAATATTAAATTTTTTAATAAGCTCAAGTGCTCTTTGTTTAGGATCAAATTTAAGCTCTTCTCGACAATAAATAGTGGGAACTAAAATGTTTTCTAAAACTGTTAATTTATTGATTAAATTGAACTGTTGAAAAACAAATCCCACCATTTGATTTCTTATCTTCGAAATTTCTTCATCAGAAAGTCGTGACACCTCTTTTTCATTAATAAGAACCTTACCGGCACTGGGTTTATCTAAAAGCCCAATAATATGCATCAAAGTTGACTTACCAGAGCCGGATGGCCCAACAATTGAAACAAATTCTCCATTTTTTATTAGTAAATTAATGTTTTTTAAAGCACTAAATGTTAATTCATTATCAATTTTGTACTCCTTAAAAACCTTTTCTAATCTAATCATAAATTGTTTCCCCTTCACTTAATCCACTTTTAATAATAATTTGTCCATCGATTTCTTCTCCTTTTTTGATATATTTTTTAATAGTCCGACCATTTTTTAAAACATTAACATACTCACCTTTTTTATCACTTTTAATATAAGTTTGAGGAATAGCAATCACTCCTTTTTTTTCTTTGGTGACAAAATTTATATCTCCACTCATTTCAAGTTTTAAAGGCTTTTTAAAGTTAAATTTTATCTTTAACTCATAGACCGTACCTGTCTCACCTGATTTTGGCGAAAAACCAATCCAATAAATTTTTCCATCAATCTCCTCGTTAGGATAAGCATCCAAAACAATCTTTCCCTGCTGCCCTTCTTTAAGAGAAACTACTTCGGTTTGATCAGCTGTGGCTGAAAAATACAAAGTGTTTGGATTAATAATCTCAAATTCTGCCTGACTGGGAGTAATATTAACTCCGGCATAAGGTGAAGATACTTTAGTCACAATTCCCTCAATTGGCGTCCAAAGATTGGCATATTCTAAGGATAAATTTTGATATTCAACATCCAAAACTGTATTGTCTAAATCATATTGATTCTGCTCCAGTAATCGCTTAGCCTTATCTCTTATTGATTCTGATAAATCGTATTGTTTTTGCCAATTGTCATCTTTTGTTTGTTCAAAAGAAAGCCTTTGTTTAACATAAGTATTTAAATATTTTTGGAGACGATTTTTTAAATCGCGCTGGTCAAGCGAGGCAATTGCTTGGTATTTTTTAACATAATCTCCCTCCTTTACACCCACCCATGATAGCCTACCTGATGTTTGAAATCGCAAAGTGACTTTTTCTTCAGCGTCAATTTTTCCAGATAAAGTTAATTCCTCTTTTAAATCCTTTTTTGAGACCCTCAACTCATTTTTTATCTTGGTTTGATTATATTTTTTTAATGAAAATAAACCTCCGGTAATAATTAAAATCAAAATCAGAATTAACAATTTTTTACTTTTTAAAAAGTTAACCATAAAAATAATGGTAATAAATTTTTAATCAAAAATTTTATTTAAAATCTTTAAAAGCTCTCTTTTTTCTTCTGTGTTTAAACGATTTAGAAAACCGCAAATAATATTATTTCTTTTTTTATCAATCTGCTTAAAAATAGATGTTCCTTTTTTAGTTAAATAAAAGTGGATCACACGCCGATCACTTTTGTCAGTTACCCGTTTAATTAAATTTAATTTCACCAATTTTTCTGTCAAAGTTGTTGCGGTAGATAAAGTAATTTCAAAAGCTTTGGCTAAATCTGTTAACTGACTTTTTGGATTATGCTTTATAAAAAAAAGAGCGTGTATTTGAATCATGGTTAAATTTAATATGTTTGATTGAAAAATAAAATCTCTTTTAAAACAACGATAAAGATTAAAAATCTTATCAAAAATTAACTGATTCAAATCCTTTCCGTGTTTATTCATAAATAGTTAGAATATCTAATAATTAGATTATAAAATAAAATTGGGATTTTGTCAAATGAAAAATTTTTTATAAAATATATTTATCTTGATGTTAAATTAATGAAGTCTGAGTCTGATAAAATATTAAATTCAAAATGATTAAAATTAAAAATGTTGTTAAAACCAATTTTGTTTTTATTTTGATTTTTTTTATTGCTTTTTTTTTGCGATTTTATCGCTTATCTGAATTTACTCAATTTTTAAGCGATCAGGGTCGCGATGCAATTATTATAAAAAGAATAATTACCTTTGAGCATTTTCCTGCTATTGGACCTTCAACTTCTATCGGCCAAGTTTATCTCGGTCCTTTTTTTTATTACTTTATTGCGCCGTGGCTTTTTATTTTTCGCTTTAACCCGGCTGGACTTGCTTTCGGCACTGCTTTCTTTTCTGTTTTTTTTCTTATCTTATCTTTTTTTTTGATTAAAAAATACTTCGGTAAAACCACTGCCTTTATATTTCTTATTTTTAACTCCTTTTCTTATATTTTAATTGACTTCTCGCGCTTTTCATGGAATCCTAATCTTTTGCCTTATTTTTCTTTATTTTCTGTTTATCTTTTTCTAAAGGCACGACAAACTAATAAAAAATTCCTTTATTTTCTTGCTGGTAGTTTTTTATCATTTTCAATCCAGCTTCATTATTTAGCTTTAACGATAATTCCTCCTTTGACAATCTTTCTATTAAAAGATCTTTGCCAAAGTTTTAAAAAAAAATGGTTAAATATTTTATATTTTTTCTTTGCTTTTTTTATTTTTACTTCTCCTCTTTTAATCTTTGATCTGCGCCATCAATTTTTAAACGCAAAAAATTTTATTAATCTTTTTAACACTGGATCAACGGTACAGGCAGGAAGATTTGGAAACTTAATTCTTACCTTTTCGAAACTTAATGAATATAGTTTCGCCACCCAATTTAATTTTTATTTCAATATCGCTCTTTTTTCAGCAATTATTCTAATTTCTACTAATATTTTTTTGAAAAAAAATCCAATTCGTTATTATCTATTTTTCTTTTTATTTATTCTTTTAGGGACTTCTTTCTATAATGGACCAAAACACGCTCATTATTTTGGTACTTTATATGTTTTTTATTATTTAATTTTAAGCTATTTTCTTTCTTCCATTTTAAATAATCTTTTGGGAAAAATTATTATTTACCTTTTTTTTCTTGCTTTTATCATTGTTAATTCTCAAAAATATTATTTCCTATATCAAAAACCGCAAAACCAAATTATTCACTCAAAAAAAGTAGCTGATTTTTTAGCAGAAAAAATTGCCGGCAAACCTTTCAATATCGCCACTTGGCCGGTGGAATTTTTTGAAGATAATTATCTTTATTTTTTGGAATTGAAAAATCTTCGCCCAGCCAATAGGTTAAAGCAGGAAATTACAGATCAGATGTTTGTTTTATGCGCCAAAACACCTTGTCAAATTATTAATTCCCCCTCATGGAATATCTCAATGTTTGGTCCGGCAAAAATTGATAAAATATGGGATTACGAAGGTTTAAAAATTTATAAATTAGTTCATAAAAAATGAAAATATCCCTTATCGTTCCCTGTTTTAATGAAGAACTAAATATCCAAAAAGGGACCCTTGATAAAATCGGTAATTTTACCAAAGAAGACAGCCGCTTTTTGGAGATAATTATTTCCGACGACGGATCAACCGATAATTCAAAAAAAATTATTAGGCAGAAATATCTTACTCTTTTTCCAAAATTTAAACTTTTAGAAAACGAACATCAAGGAAAGGCTTTTGCAATAATCACCGGCATCAAAAAAGCCCGTGGAGATTGGACAGCTTTTTCTGATTTTGATTTAGCCACTCCAATTGAGGAGATAGAAAAATTAATTAAATATACCTCCTCTTACCCAATAATAATTGGGTCACGCAATTCACAACGACAGGGAGCTCCCCTAATAAGAAAATTAATGGCCAAAGGATTCGTCTTTATCCGTAATTTTCTTATCGGACTTAAAGGAATAAAAGATACCCAATGTGGATTTAAATTGTTTGAAAAAAAAAGTGCAACGAAAATTATCAATAAATTAATTGTCTTTAATCAAAAAAGAAATGTTAGCGATTCTTCTGTTTCGGCTGGTTTTGATCTTGAATTTTTATTTTTAGCGCAAAAATTAGGTTATAAAATAAAAGAAGTACCGGTTATTTGGCATCATGTGGAGACAAAAAATGTAAATTTTATAAAAGACTCATTTGAGGCGTTAATTGATATTGCCAAGATCAAAATCAATGAAATTGCTGGACGGTATGAAAAATAAAATTTACCTTTTTCTTATTTTAATCATAGGTATATTGTTAATTTTTTATCAATTTAATCAAATTCCAAAGAATCTAGATAAAGACGAAGTAGAATTTGCCAAGTTAGCTTTATCTCTTGATAAAAAACCATACACTCCCTATAGTCAATTAGCCACCGGCCACACAACCTTATACTTCTATCTGATTCTTTTCTCATTCAGGTTTTTTGGGGTAAACAACTTTGCTCTTCGCTTTCCTTCTGCTTTTTTTGGTATTTTAACGCCGGTAATTTTTTATTTAATTATTGCCAATTTTTTTAAAAAAAATAAAGATTTTTTTATGCCTGGCTTTTTTCCTTTTCTCATTGTTTTTATTTTTTTAACCTGTCGCTGGTATTTTAATTTTGCCCGTTTTTCTTATGAGGTGACTTTTTTGCTTTTTTTGGAGCTTTTATCTTTATATTTTTTAATTAAATTTTTTGAAAAAAAATCATCTTCTTATTTTTATCTTACTTTATCTGGTATCTTTTCTGGCTTAGCTTTTCACTCTTATCTTGCCGGTAGAATTTTTTTCATTTTACCATTAGTCCTTCTTTTTATAAAATTAAAAAACAAAAGAAAAGGGCTTCTTTATTTTTTTATTTCCTTTATCATTATCACTCTTCCCTTAAATATTTACTTTCTTAACCAACCTGATTACCGTTTTAAACAACAATTTTTTTGGGAAAACTCCGATCTTAACTTTGGTCAAAAAATTAACTTTACTTTAGAAAATATTAAAAAAGTCGGTCTTATGTTCAGCTTTCAAGGAGATGCCAACGGCCGGCACAATTATCCATTAAAACCGGCTTTAAATCCTATTTTAGGTATATTTTTTTATCTTGGTTTAACTTATTCAATGATGAATATTAAAAAAAATTTTTATTTTTTATTTTTTATTTTTTATTTTTTTCTTTCTCTTTTCCCTTCTTTTCTTACTTATCCTTGGGAAAATCCTAATATGCTAAGAACCTTTACTGCTTTACCGGCAATCTGTTTTTTTATCGCGCAGGGATTAATCATTGTCATTAAATTTTTAAAACAAAGACAGATTCGATTGTCCATAATTAATTATTTACTATTAATGATTATTCTTTTTTCATCTTTTTATGAAATCCGTACTTATTTCAAATATCAAAAAGATGTATTCAATAAAGCCTTTGAGGTAAATAAAAATTTAGATAAAATTATTAAAAAATAAAAATGCAGGCTTTAATAAAAAATCATTTTTTAATCCTAATTTTTTTAACCTTTTACCTAATTATTGTTAGTGTGAAATTGATCAATAATCCCACTCCTTTTTATGACTGGGATGAGGCAATTTATATGGAGGTTGGCCGTGAAATGATTAAAAATAAATCATTAATTCCTCTTTGGCAGGAAAAAATATGGCTCGATAAACCACCTTTGGTTATGCTTTTATATGGAATAATCCCAAAGATATCACCTTTAATTGAGCCGGAAATATCAGCCCGCTTCTTTAATTTATTTTTAAACATTATCCTCTTCATTATTCTTTATCTTTTTATTTTAAAAATTACTCACTCAATTACAACTGCTTTTTTTACCGTTTTTCTATCATCTTTTACTCCTCTTTTTATACAGCGTGCCCACACCGTCAATATGGATATTTTTTTGGCTTTGGGCTGGTGGGGTTATTTTTTATTTTATCCTAAATTTTTGTCATCTACCCTTTTTTTATCATTGGCGGTCTTTAGTAAATCTCTTTTGGGATTTTATCCGCTTTTTATTGTCTTTTTTTATGAATTATTTAATTTCTTTATTAAAAAAAATGATTTTAAAAAATTTTTAAATCACGCAGAAATTATCCTTAAACAATTAATTCTTTTTTCTCTATGGTATTTATGGATGTTTTTAAAATTCGGCCATCAGTTTTTATATCAACATATTTATGAAAGTCATTTTAAAAGAGTAACCTCCTCAATTGAATTTCATTTTGGTGAGCGAATTTTTTATTTTACAGAACTTGCTAAACAATTAGATTTTTTCTTTTATTTTTCTTTTTTGGGATTATTTTTAATCTTTTTATTATTTGCAAAAAAGAAAATTACTTTTGAAAAACTCTTTTTTCTCAATCTTTTTTTACCTTGGTTTTTATTTTTGAATCTTACTAAAACAAAAATTTACTGGTATCTTTACCCGGTTATTCCCCAATTTAGTCTTTATGTTGGGTTTTTACTTGATTTTTTGCAAAAAAGATTTTCTTATAAGATTTTTAAAAAAACATTTTTAATTATTGCTCTTTTAACTGTCGGTTATTTAGGGATTATGAAAAATAATTTTCTCTCGACTGTTTTTTCTTCAAAGGATAAATATTATCAAATGGCTTTATATGCTAAAAATCATTGCCAAAAAATTTATTTTCTTCCAGAAAAATCTCACCGTCAAGCAATTGATGAGCTGGAAAAAATGGGATTAACCATCACCACCACGCGGTTTTGGGGAGGAAACCCGGCTTTAGTTTATTACACTGATAATAAAATCGTCTTTGTTTATAATTTTAAAGAGTTTGAAAAAAGATTAAAAAATATAAAAGCGAAAGAATGTTTTGCCTTTTTTGAAAACGAAATTATCAATGAGATAATAAAAAATAATGTAAAATTAAGAATTAAATTTGAGAATATTGTTTTGGTTAAATGATTATGAAAAGAAACAAATTTTTTCTTATCTTAATTTTTCTTTTGGCTTTTTTTTTAAGAGTTTATCAATTGGGCAATCTCCCCCGTACTTTTCACGAGGATGAGGTTTTATCAGGTTATGTTGGTTCTTATCTTATCCGTAACGGTTTTGATCTTTATGGGAATCGTTGGCCGTTATGGTATTTTAATAAATTTGGTGATTATTACATCATTGGCCCAATTTATCTTTCCGGGCTTTCAACTTTGGTTTTTGGAGTCAATGAGTTTGCCACCCGTTTTCCTCATGCTTTTTTTGGCGCTTTAGCAGTTTTTCCGATATTTACTCTCTCTATGCTTATCTTTAAAAATACAACAATTTCTCTTTTTTCCTCTTTATTTTTAGCTGTTACCCCTTGGCATATTGTCCTTTCTCGATCAACCACCGAAGGTATAATTGGAGCCACTTTTTTCCTTTGGGGACTAACCTATCTTTTAAAATCAAAAGAAGATTTTAGTTATAAATACCTTTTTTCAGCCTTTTTATTTTTTCTTTTCGGCTATTGGATTTATCACCCGTACCGATTATATCCGCCGTTGGCAATGACTGGTTTTTTAATAATTTTTTTAAAGGAGATTAAAAAAAATAAGCGTTTTTTTGCTTTATCTTTTTCCCTTACCTTGTTTTTTTTGATCTTTAGCCTTTCCATCAGTCGGACGTTTTGGGGAAAAGGCCGTTTTGAACAAACCTCAATCTTTAGCCCAATTTCTGGTGTAACTATAAAATTAAATGAGTTAATTGCCAATGAAGGTCAAAATAATATTTTAATTACCCGGATTTTTCATAATAAAATTACAGGTTACACAAAGGAGTTTATTAATCAATATTTAAGTTATTTTTCTTTTAATTATCTTTTTGTTGATGGCTGGAAAAAATCGAGGTATTTTGTCCCAGAACAGGGACTGCTATATCTTATTTTTTTACCCCTTATTTTTATCGCCTTAATTAATTTACAAAAACCCAAAATTGAAAAAAAAATGCTCCTATTTTTATTTTTCATTTTACTCATCTCTGTTTTTCCGGCCGCCTTCACTGTTGTTGAATCGCCCAATCCCCATCGCAGTCTTTTTCTAGTCATTCCCCTCACCATCTTAATCAGCTTTGGATTCTATCAATCTTTTAAAATCAAGATAGGCAAAATAAATTTTGGTTGGGGATTAATTATTATTTTAATTTTTGAGATAATATTTTTTCTTCACCAATATACAAAACACAGTGACTATTTTTCAAGTTTAGTGAGAAATGATGGACAAAAAGAGATTGCCGATTATGTGATAAAAAATGAAAGTAAATTTGATCAAATATTTTTACCGGCTGAGGCGGCTATGTCGTGGTATTATCTTTTTTATAAAAAAGATTTTAATCCTCTCTTTTCAAAAAAATTTAAACTTGATGCCAGAATTGAAAAAACAGGAAAAATATCTTATATTGAAAATTCCTGCCCAACAACAATTATTAATCCGAAAAATTACCTTAATAAAAAAATTCTTATTATTGATAGACCATCTTGCCAATCCGCTGATAAACAGTATCATTTTTTAAAATATCTTTATGGTACAAATATACTTTTAAAGTATAAAGTTTTTACTAATTAAACACAAAGTCTATGTTTAATATTTTGGAAATCATTTATTTTTTTAAAAAAAGACTCAATAAAAAAGACATTTTAATAATATTGGGATTATTTTTTTTATACCTTACAACAAGATTAATCAATCTTGAGCTTTTACCAATCTTTGGTGATGAAGGAATTTATATCCGTTGGGCAAAAACTGCCTGGAATGATGCTTCATGGCGCTTCATTTCACTAACTGACGGTCGCCAACCCCTACAAACTTGGGCAACCATTCCTTTTTTAAAACTATTTCCTGACTCACCTTTATTTGCCGGAAGGTTTTTTTCTGTTTTCTTTGGATTGTTGGGTCTTATTGGTTTTTTGGCTTTACTTTTTTATCTTTTTGATAAAAAAACTGCCTTTTTTGGGGGTTTATTTTATATCCTTTCTCCTTTTTTGCTTTTATATCAGCGAATGGCTTTAGCTGATGCCGCGGTCAATACCTTTTTTATCTATCTTTTATTCTTCTCCATCCTTTTGATTAAAACCTTAAGATTAGATGTGGCTTTAATTTTTGGGTTAATTGGCGGTTTGGCTCTTTTAACCAAATCAACCACCCAACTTTTTTTTATTACCTCCATTTTTGCTCCGCTGCTTATTTTTAAAAAAACAAATCGGGATTTTATCATAAAAAAAATAAATTTTTTTATTCTTTTTCTTATTGGTTTATTGATTGCTTTTGCTTTGTATAATATCCAAAGACTCTCACCTTTTATGCATTATATTAACCTAAAAAATCAAACTTTTGTCCTAACTTTTTCTGAATGGTTAAAAAATCCTTTTTTAGTTTTTACATCAAACATCAAAATCATCCCTTACTATTTATTTTTTGAAAGTGGCTTTTTAATAGTTTTTTTCTCTTTTTTAGGTTTTGTCTTTTTGATTAAAAAAAAGCCGCTTTTATCTTTTTATCTTTTGTTATGGTTTTTTATTCCTTTTTTTGCCATTGCTTTTTTCTCCAAAGTTATTTTTCCCCGCTACCTTATTTATCTTAATATAATAATTATTATTTTCTCCGCCTTTTTTTTCTCTCAACTTAAGAATAAAAAAATTTTCTTTCTTTTTTTTATTCTCCTTTTGACTAATTTAATTATTTTTGATTACCCCATTATTTTTAAACCTCAAAATATGATTTTGCCGGAAATTGATAAGGGTCAATATATTGAAGGAATAACTGCTGGTTGGGGTATAAAGGAAATAATAACTTATGCTCGTCAAAAATCAAATAAAAAACCGGTTTTAATTTTGGCTGAGGGCGACTTTGGTGTTGTTGGTGACCAATTACAGGCTTTATTATTAACCGGCGATAAAATATTTATTAAAGGCTATTGGCCGCTGGAAAAAAAGCATCTTCTTGATAATCAAAAAGAATTAAGTAATAATTTTGTCTACGTTGTTTTCTCACACCGCCAACAATTTCCAACCGATTGGCCAATAAGACTAATTAAAAAATATGAAAAACCGGGGAAAAAATCAGCGATTTTCTTTTTTGAACTTAAACCATGAAAAAATTTATCATTTTTATCTCAATTTCAACCATTATCTTATTCTTAGGACAAGATCTTAATCCTTTCTCTCCCTATTTTTTTACTTTTCATGATGAAACTCAACCGGCACGCATTCAACAATTTACCAAAGAATTAAAAAACCTTCACATCCCACCAAGAGTGGCACCAGATATGAATTTTGGTATTGGATATCCTGTCTTTAATTTCTATGCTCCAACCGCCTACTGGATTACCTCATTCTTTCACTTACTTAACTTTTCTATCATCAACGCCCTTAAAATTTCTTTTCTTGCCGCCTTAATTCTTGCTTTTTATGGTGCTTTCAAATTTTTTACTTTATTTTTTGATTTTTGGCCGGCTTTAGCCGGCGGCTTTTTTTACGTTTTATCGCTCTATTTTCCTTTAGATATTTTTGTGCGGGGAAATTTAGCCGAAATTTGGTTTCTTGCTTTATTACCTTTATCAATTTTTTTTATTATTAAAATAAGCCAAAAAAAAATAATTGATAAAAAAATTTTTTTAACAAATACTATTATTTTAACTATTATATTAACCTCTCATAATATATTTTCATTAATATTTTTTATATGGATTATCCCTTTTATCATTCTTTTTTCAAAAAATCGCTTAATAAATTTAATCAGTTTATTGACTGCTTTAGGGTTAGGTGCTTATTTTTGGTTACCAGTGATCTTGGAAACAAAATATACTTTTGCTAAAGAAGTAGCCACTCTCACTTTCTACCAAAATCATTTTTTGTGTCCTACCCAACTTTGGCAATCTCCTTGGGGTTTTGGTGGTTCAGCTCCCGGTTGTTTAAATGATGGAATGAGCTTTAAAATCGGAAAAGTTCAGGTAATTTTGTTTATTTTCGGTGTGTTTTTTTTTGCTTACCATCTTTTAATCAGTAAAAAAAACAAATCATCTAAATCATCTTTTTTACCTTTATATTTTCTTATATCAACTTGTTTTTTTCTTTTTTTAACTGTTTATCAATCGGCATTTTTTTGGAAATTATTTGAAAATTATTTAAATATCATTCAATTTCCTTGGCGCTTTATTGGTTTGTCAATTTTAGGTATCGCTTTTTTTTCCTCATATTTTCTTCAAGCAATAAAAATCCCTTATAAATCTTTTTTAATTTTTTTGGTTATTCTAACTACCTTTTTACTTAATCAAAAATATTTTTTTGGACAAAAAATTAAAAATGAAGTTTTTGAAAAAAAATATCTATCACAAAATTATATTAAAAATCAAGTGGCTTTTAAAATGGCTGAATATTTGCCAAAAACCAACAATTATCAACTTTGGCGGAGCTTAGAAAAGAAGAAAACAACAAAAAATGATATAAAAAAACTAACTTTGGCTCCTTTTGATAAAAAAAAACAAACACCTATTGAAGTTGTGGCCAATTTAATTACCCTATTATCATTTATTTTTTTAATATTTTTTAGTCGTTATTATGGAAAAAAACTATAAAAAGAAGACTTTATTATCTACTTTTTCTCTCTTTTTTCAAAGCGGATATGCTGCTTTCTTGGGGTTTTTTGCTAATCTTATTTTAACTATTGTTGTTTCGCCCTCCATATTTGGCATTTATATCACCATTTTGTCAACTATTTCTATATTCAATTATTTCTCCGATGTTGGTTTAGCCGCTGCCTTAATTCAAAAAAAAGAAATTAATGATGAAGATCTTAAAACCTCTTTTACCACCCAACAAGTTTTAGTTATTTTTTTGATTATCATTGGTATCTTTCTTGCTCCTTTCGTTAAAAATTTTTACCACCTCCCCCAAAATGGTATTTATCTTTATTATGCAGTTTTAATCGGGTTTTTTTTATCATCATTAAAGACTATACCATCAGTTTTACTTGAGCGAAAAATCGAGTTTCAAAAAATTGTTTTAGTCCAAATGTTGGAAAACACTTTTTTTTATCTAATTGTTATTATTTTGGCTCTTTTAAAATTTGAGATTTTAAGTTTTGCTTTTGCCGTTATTTTTCGCTCTTTAATTGGTTTAATTTTAATTTATCGTCTATCATTTTGGTTACCGAAAATTGGCTTTAATAAAAAAAGTTTCAGAAAGCTTGTTTCTTTTGGCTTACCTTTTCAAACTAGTTCCCTACTCGCCTTAATCAAGGATGATTTTTTAATACTGTATTTGGGAAAAATTTTAGGTTTTGAAAAACTTGGATATATCGGTTTTGCTAAAAAATGGGCTGAGGCACCAATTAGAATAATTATGGACAATCTTTCCCGTATAAGTTTTCCTTTAATTTCCCGTTTTCAAGAAGAAAAAGAAAAAATTAAAAGTATTATTGAAAAAATTATATTTTATCAATCAATAATTATTCTTCCCGCCACGGCCGGATTAGTGTTAATTTTGCCATTAATGGTTAAAATCATCCCTAAATATCAAAAATGGGAACCGGCCATTGCAATATTTTATATCTTCGCTATCGCTTCAATCTTTTCCTCTTATTCCAATCCATTTGTTAATTTTTTCAATGGTATTGGAAAAGTGAAAATTACTTTTTCTCTGATGATTTTTTGGACACTCAGTACTTGGATTTTAACTCCAATCCTCACCCAAAAATTTGACCTGTTTGGCTTTCCTTTAACCTTATTTTTTATTTCCTTAACTTTTATTTATATTATTTATTTAACAAAAAAAATCATTAATTTTAATTTTCTAAAACAAATCTTTCCTTCTTTTTTTTCCACAGTGCTGATGATGATTTTCGTCATTTTTTTGCAAAAAATAAATCTTTTACCAGTCCCCACTCTTATTTTATCGGTAATTTTAGGTATAATAATTTACACCACAAGTTTAGTTTTTCTTTTCAAAATCAATCCACTAAAAATTTATCGTAGTTTTTATGAATAAAATCTCAGCGGCTATTGTGGTAAAAAATTATCCAAAATATCTTGAAAAAACAATTGATTCAATTAAAAATTTTGTTGATGAGATTGTAATTTTCGATATTGGAATTGAGGAAAATTTAAATAGAAAGCTTTTAAAAGACAAAAAAAATAAGATTGTAAAAATAAACAAAACCGTCCCTTATGTTGAATTAATACGGGAGGAGGAAAAAAAATATCTTAAAAATGACTGGGTTTTATTTATTGATCCAGATGAAATTTTTCCCCAAGCTGCATTACCAATTATTCAAAGAGAGATAAACCATTATGACTGTCTTTCTTTCCCAAGAAAAAATATTATTTTTAATCATTTCGTCAGATATAGTCGCTTTTGGCCTGATTACCAAACAAGACTTTTTAAAAAAAGGACACTGTTTTGGCCAAAACAAATCCATAGCCAACCTGAGATTAAAGGAAAAGAATATACTTTTGAAGCTAAAGAAGAGTTTGCCATCCTTCATTATAATTATGAAAATCTTGACTCATGGTTTGAAAAATATTTACGCTATGCCAAAAATGAAGCTTGGTACTACGATAACACCGGCAAAGACTACTCCTTTAAAAAAGCAGCTAAAAAAGCCCTTAATGAGCTAATTAGCCGTTATTTTGCTGCTTCAGGCTATAAGGATGGTCTTATTGGATTAACTTTATCCATACTGCAAATGTTTTATTATTTTATTGTTTATTTTTATTTTTTAGAGGCAAAAAATTTTAGGATTGAAGGAGAAAATCAACCTAAACTAATACAAAATTTTTTTGCTGACGGATTTTATGAAAGCAACTTTTGGCTTAGGAAAAAAAAACTAACTGATAAAAAGGACTCTTTAAAGAAAAAAATCGCTAATTTACTGCTTAAGATTGTAAAAGAATAAAAAAATTCTTTATTTAATTAACAAGCTCCAGTCAGCTACTGGCGCTTGATTAACTAAAATAAAATTGAGGGTATAAAAATATATCGCCGGCAAGATAAGAAAAAAACCAATCCTGATTATCTTACTTTCAAAAAATGAAGCGAATTGATAATAAAATAAAGGCAAAAGCGGATAGGTAAACCGGGTGATATCACGTTGCGGGATAAAAACTAAAAACAAACTATAAAAAAAAGAAAAATAAAAAAAACTTCTTTGTTTATTTCTCAATAATGACGCCGTTAAAATAGCCAACCCTAAATAATAAAAAACAATATCCTCAAGCCAACCAGTTCCAATCCATGCGCCTTGATAATTAAACTGGGAAAAAGGAAAGTTAAAATAAAGTTGATTTTGTTTTTGTGCTTTTAAAAAAATAAAAAAATCACCGGTTTTTAAATAATAAAATAAAAAAAGGAAAAAAAGAGTAAGCGGAATTAAAAATATCCATATAAATGGTTTATCAAATTTTTTTCTTTCCTTAGTTATTTTTTCCAGAAAAAAAAATAAATAGGCGGGAAATAAAAATAAAGCCTGAATTTTGGTTAAAACAGCAAAAGAAGCACATAGTGATGATAAAAAATACCTTTTTTTTTCAAAAAAAACTAAAGAAAGAAGGACAAAAAAAACCATCAAGGTCTCCGGAGCAATTATTACGCGGGTAATCAA
>Ga0197142_1000117_pt1 | contig 67802 bp, 71 predicted proteins | sample GBS60_MetaG_FD_148614 | JGI IMG/M metagenome (GOLD analysis project Ga0197142, IMG submission 148614) | Sediment microbial communities from Great Boiling Springs, Gerlach, Nevada, United States - GBS 60_MetaG | ecosystem: Environmental > Aquatic > Thermal springs > Hot (42-90C) > Sediment... | reverse complement strand
CCTGGGGACAATGTGTCGTTGACGGTTGAGTTGATAACGCCGATTGCTTTGGAGAAGGAGTTGCGGTTTGCCATTAGAGAAGGCGGTCGCACAGTAGGTGCAGGGGTGGTAAGCGATATATTGGAGTAGCTTCGTCTCTGTGAGAGGATGGGATAGAGGGAAATGTGGGGAATAGGGCTGTTGGTAAGTGTTACTGGAGTGAACGAGGATCCAAGGGGCCATGTCTTGGAGCATCCCGGAAAGGGGGTTTGGCCCCCGAATCACTCCCAGTGAATCGTCCGGGATGGGGGAAGTGAGATGATGGAGAGTCAAAGGATCCGCATTCGGCTCAAGGCTTACGATCATAAGATCCTGGATCGGGCAGCCATGGAAATAGTGGAGACGGCTAAAAGGACCGGAGCGAGGGTGGCTGGTCCAGTGCCTCTTCCCACGAAGATAAGCAAGTTCTGCGTGCTGCGTTCCCCTCACATAGACAAGAAGTCGAGGGAGCAGTTCGAGATCAGGACTCATAAAAGGCTTCTCGATATCTTGGAGCCCACGCAGCAGACCATAGATGCCCTCATGAAATTGGAGCTTTCCGCGGGGGTGGATGTGGAGATCAAGCTCTGAGTGGGGTCCTAGGGAAGGCGGTGACCAGAAGGGGAAGGGCGGAGAGGCAATTCAGGGATTGCGCCTCAGCTAGCTTGGCCGGGGGATGATTCGATGAAGGGACTCATAGGAAGAAAGCTCGGTATGACACAAATCTTTCTGGACGAGGGGCAGGTGGTGCCTGTGACGGTGATACAGGCCGGGCCGTGCTACGTCGTGCAATGCAAGAACAGGGAAAGGGATGGTTACGAGGCGATCCAGCTGGGCTTTGAGCTCACCAAGGAATCCAAGGTCACAAAGCCCATTGCTGGCCATTTCAGCAAGCACGGGGCTCCCGTGTGCAGAGTGCTCAGGGAGATAAGGGTGGAGGATTCCTCCAGGTTCACTCCCGGACAGGTGCTCACCGTGGAAGCCTTCAAGGTTGGGGAAAAGGTGAAGGTCACTGGTCGGAGCAAGGGGAGGGGCTTCACGGGGGTAATGAAGCGACACAACTTCAGTGGAGCCCCCGCCTCCCATGGAACTCACGAGTACTTCAGGCATGGGGGGTCCATAGGTTCCACGACATTTCCTGGAAGGGTCCTGAAAGGACTCAAAATGCCCGGTCGCTATGGAGCTGAGAGGGTGACGGTTCGCAACTTGAGGATAATGGATGTCAGGCCCGAGGACAACGTTCTACTGGTCAAGGGAGCAGTTCCAGGCCCCAATGGAGGCTTGCTTCTGGTGCAGGCAGAGGGCGAATATCCCCTTTTGGAATCCCAGGAAGAAACTCTGCAAGAACAGGTAGCTTTGAAGGAATAGGGGGATGGAGGAGGATATGCCTGTTGTGGATGTATACGACATGAACAATGAGGTGGTTTCCCAAATCGAGTTGGACGATAGAGTCTTCAATGCCCCCGTTCTGGAGCATCTGGTGCACCAGGTAGTTGTGATGCAGCTTGCCAACAGGAGAGCCGGCACGGCCTGCACCAAGAATAGGGCAATGGTCAGCGGCAGTAGGAAGAAACCTTGGCGCCAGAAGGGAACCGGTCGAGCTAGAGCTGGGACCAGGCAGTCTCCCCTATGGAGAGGAGGTGGAGTGGTCTTCGGGCCGACCCCTAGGGATTACTCCATAAAGGTGAATAGAAAAGTGAGGAGGGCAGCACTTTGCTCTGTTCTCACACAAAAGCTCAGGGAAGGGCACCTGAAGGTCCTGCAAGAGCTGGAGCTGCCCGAGATTCGCACTCGAAAGATGGTAGAGGTGGTGAAGAATTTGGGACTAGGCAAGAGCCTCATCGTGTTGGGGCGTAGGAACCCAGTGGTGGAACTTTCGGCCAGGAACATCCCCACAGTGCAGATCATGCCTGTCGAGGGGTTGAACGTTTACGACATACTGAGATACGAGGATTTGGTTCTAGTTAGGGAATGCATTGATGGGATCTACAAGAGGGTGGGACTGTCATGAAGGACATCTATCAGGTCATTAAAGGGCCTCTGATCACAGAGAAGAGCACCCGTAACAGGGAGCAAATGAATCAATACGCATTCATCGTGGACAGGAGGGCCAACAAGGCTGAGATAAAGGAGGCCATCGAGAAGCTCTTCAAGGTGAAGGTGGCAGAAGTCCATACCCAGAACATGAGGGGGAAGCCCAAGAGGTTTAGGCAGTTCCGGAGTAGAGAGCCGCACTGGAAGAAAGCCTGGGTGACCCTCAAGGAAGGGACCATAGAGATCTTCCAGGGTGTCTGAGGGGTTGGTCTCAATTGAAGCCAAGGGTTCTGGGATGAGCCAAAAAGGGAAAGCATGGCGAGGTACCTGAGATGGGAATAAAGGCATACAATCCTACATCTCCGGGGAGAAGGTTCCAGACGTGCGCGACCTTTGAGGAGATAACCAAGAAGGAACCTGAGAAAAGTCTCCTGAGACCCCTTCCACGCTCAGCAGGCAGGAACTGCTACGGCAGAATCACGGCCTGGCATCGAGGAGGGGGGCACAAAAGGAGATATAGGGTCATCGATTTCAAGAGGGACAAAGTGGGGATACCTGCCAAGGTGGCCTCCATAGAGTACGATCCCAATAGATCAGCATATATAGCTCTGCTTCATTACGCAGACGGGGAGAAACGATACATCCTGGCTCCCGTCGGCCTGAAGCCTGGAGACACTGTGATGGCGGGAGAGGATGCTGATATAAAGCCTGGAAATGCTCTCCCCCTCAAGAATATACCCCTTGGCACCCAGGTTCACAATGTGGAGATGAAGATAGGAAAGGGTGGGCAGCTCATTAGAAGTGCGGGGACCTATGGACAGGTGATGGCCAAGGAGGGACGTTACGTGCAGATCAAGCTCCCCTCTGGGGAGGTCCGAATGGTGCATCAGGAGTGCATGGCAACCATCGGCCAGGTGAGCAACGTGGAGCACGAGAATATCTCGCTGGGAAAGGCAGGCCGAAAGAGATGGCTCGGGTGGAGACCCCATGTCAGAGGAGTTGCCATGAATCCCATAGATCATCCCATGGGAGGTGGTGAGGGGAAGACGTCGGGAGGTCGTCATCCCTGCACTCCCTGGGGTGTGCCCACCAAGGGATACAAGACAAGAGGTACCAAACCGAGCGACAAGTACATAGTGAAGAGGAGGAAATGATGGAGTCCTCGCTGAGGCTTCTCCGAGGGAGCTCGAAAAAAGGGGGGGAGTGATCCATGGCCAGGTCTGTGAAAAAAGGCCCGTATGTGGATCCTAAGCTGCTCAAGAAGGCCGAGGAGGCGCGCAGGACAGATAGCCGGAAGGTGATAAAGACCTGGTCCAGGAGGTCGACAATTATTCCAGAATTTGTGGGTCTCACCTTCGCGGTGCACAACGGAAAGAAGTTCATTCCCGTTTTCGTGACGGAAAACATGGTTGGGCACAAGCTGGGTGAGTTTGCGCCCACTAGGACCTTTTTCGGCCATGCTGGGGCAAAGAAGGCCAAGCTTCAGGCCAAGAAATGAGAGAAAGGTAACTGGAGAGCAGAGGCTATCATGGAAGCCAGAGCCATAGGTCGATATCTGAGGATGTCACCCCAGAAGGCAAGGCTGGTGGTGGACCTGATAAGGGGCAAGAAGGTAAATGAGGCGCTCGCTACCTTGGAGCTGTGTCCCAAGAAACCGGCCAGACTAGTGGCCAAGGTAGTTCGGTCGGCCGTGGCCAATGCGGTACAGCTCTACAAGGTGGATGTGGATACCCTGGTGGTGAAGAGGATCACGGTTGACGGTGGCCCCATGCTGAAGAGGTGGAGGCCCAGGGCAATGGGTCGCGCCACGAGGATTCGAAGAAGGATGAGCCACGTCACCGTGGTTGTAGGGGAGCAGTGAGAACAAATTGAGCTCTTAGGAGGTGAGCATTGGGCCAGAAGGTACACCCGGTGGGCTTCAGGCTGGGAGTGATTCGAACGTGGAACTCCAGGTGGTTTGCAGAGAAAGACTACGCGAAGTTGCTCCACGAGGACATTCAGATAAGGAGATTTCTCAAGTCGAGGCTGTACAATGCTGGAATCTCCCGTATCGAGATAGAGAGGACAGCCAACCGGGCCACCATCGACATCTACACTGCTAGACCCGGAATAGTGATTGGCAAGAAAGGCTCCGAGATCGATGCTCTGAGGGACCAACTGCAGAAGATGACAGGAAGGGAAGTGGCCATAAACATAAAGGAAGTCCGAAGACCCGAGATAGACGCTCAACTGGTGGCGGAGAATGTGGCGCTGCAACTCGAGCGGAGGGTGGCCTTCCGCAGGGCGATGAAGAGGGCCGTCACGACGGCCATGAGGTTCGGAGCTCAGGGCATAAAGATCCACTGTGCCGGCCGTCTCGGGGGAGCCGAGATGGCGAGGAGGGAATGGTACAGGGAGGGGAGGGTTCCTCTCCACACCCTGAGGGCCGACATAGATTATGGCTTCGCGGAGGCTCGGACCACATATGGAGTCATCGGGGTGAAGGTCCACATTTTTCGAGGGGAGATAATGCAGCAGGACTCCCACGAAAGAAGGGCCCCCTGAGGGAGGGATAGATGCTTGCGCCAAAAAAGGTCAAGTACAGGAAACAACAAAAAGGGAGGATGAAGGGAAAGCCTTCTGCTGGTGTCAATTTGGCCTTCGGGACCTATGGCCTGAAGGCAATGGAGTGCGGATGGATCACGAGCCGACAGATAGAGGCTGCCAGAATCGCCATAACGAGACACATAAAGAGAAGCGGAAGGCTTTGGATCAGGATATTTCCGGACAAGCCCATAACAAAGAAGCCAGCCGAAACTAGAATGGGGAAGGGCAAGGGGGCTCCTGAGGGATGGGTTGCTGTGGTCAAGCCGGGAAGGATCATGTACGAGCTAGACGGTATTCCCGAAGCCGTGGCCAGGGAGGCCTTGAGGCTCGCATCTCACAAATTGCCTGTTGCAACCAAGTTCGTGAAGCGGGGGGAGTTCTATGAAGCCTAGCGAACTCAGGGCAATGACGGACCAGGAGCTGAGGGCGAAGGAGAGAGAAGTGGCTCACGAGCTGTTTCTCCTGCGTTTCCGTCACGCCGCAGGGCAGTTGGATAACACCGCTAGGTTGAGGACCTTGAGGCGGGAACTGGCCAGGATAAAGACCATAATCAGGGAAAGGGAGCTCGGCATAAGAAGATCCGAGGCAAAGGGCTGAAATCTCCCAAGGTTTTTGGCCGCGTGGAGTGAGAGATGGGTGAGAGAGGGCAGAGAAAGACTCTTGTGGGCACAGTGGTCAGCGACAAGATGGACAAGACCGTGGTCGTGGAGGTGGAAAGGCTGACCATGGATCCCAGGTTCAAGAAATATGTGAGGAGAAGGAAGAGGTACAAGGCCCACGACGAGAAAAGGCAATGCAAGGTGGGCGATAAGGTGATGATCATCGAGAGCAGGCCCCTGAGCCGAGAGAAAAGGTGGCGAGTGCTCAAGATGATTGAAAAGGCGCTCTGAGCTCAGGAGCCCATGCCGGGGAGACCGACTCTAGTCGGGTCCTGGGCCTTGGAGCCAAGCCCCTAGGGGGAGACCCGGCACGAATGGTCGTGGGTAAGCTTTGAGTTTTGGGAGAAGTGAGCCATGATACAGACCCAAACCATATTGGATGCCGCCGACAACTCGGGTGCCAAGAAACTCTATTGTATAAGGGTGCTTGGCAGCACCAAGAGGAGATACGCTGGCCTTGGAGACATAATAGTGGTCTCGATAAAGGAGGCCATTCCCAACACCAAGGTGAAGAAAGGGGATGTGATGAGGGCTGTGGTGGTTCGCACCGCCAAGGAGACCCGCAGACCTGATGGCTCTTACATCAAGTTCGACACGAACTCTGCTGTTCTCATAAATCCTCAAAGGGAGCCCATAGGGACCCGGATCTTTGGGCCGGTGGCCAGGGAGCTCAGGGCCAAAGGTTTCATGAAGATAATTTCTCTGGCCCCAGAGGTGATATAACGAATTGAGGAAGGTCTACCAATGAAACGGCGGGGGTGGACGCAATTGAAGAAGGACGACGTGGTAATGGTGATAGCCGGGAAGGAGAAGGGTAAGTCCGGCAGAATCCTCAAGCTATTGCCAAAGAAAAACAGGGTAATAGTGGAAAAGGTCAACATGATCAAGAGGCATACGAAGCCAACTAGACAGATGCCTCAGGGTGGAATATTGGAGAAGGAAGGAAGTATTCACGTATCGAATGTGATGATCATTTGTCACAGATGCAATGTCCCTGTCCGGATAGGAAAGCGGATAATGGAAGATGGTTCCAAGGTGAGGGTTTGCAGGAAGTGCGGGGAAGTTCTGGACAAGTGACTTCAGAAAGCGTGGCTATTGGGGACGGGGCCGTACGGGAAGCCGGAGGTGGAGGCAGGCTAGATGGCTAGGCTCAAAGAGCTCTATTTCAAGGAAGTGGTTCCCACCATGATGAAGGAGAGGGGATACAAGAACGTGATGGAGGTCCCTCGCCTCGAGAAGATAGTTGTGAACATGGGGCTGGGAGAGGCGATCCACAATATCAAGATCCTGGATTCGGCTGTGGAGGAGCTCGCTCTGATAACAGGCCAAAAGCCAGTGATAACCAGGGCAAAACGATCCATCGCCTCCTTCAAGCTTCGTGAGGGGATGTCTATCGGGTGCATGGTGACCCTTCGGAAGGACAGGATGTACGAGTTTCTCGACAGACTCATACATGTGGCCATACCTAGAGTCAGGGATTTCCGCGGGCTCAATAGCAGGTCCTTCGACGGCCGCGGCAATTACACCTTGGGGATAAGAGAGCAGATAATATTTCCAGAAATAGATTATGACAAGGTGGAGAAGGTAAAGGGGATGAACATCACCATCGTCACCACGGCTAAAACCGATGACGAGGCAAGACTTCTCTTGACATTGCTGGGAATGCCTTTCAGAAATTGAACAGGTAGGGGAACTCTCCCCCAAGGAGAAGGTAGGTCGACCCATTAAAGACAAAGAGGAGTGTTCAAGTGGCCAGAACGTGCTTGATGGTAAAGGCTCAGAGGGAGCCAAAGTTCAAGGTGAGAAAGCGAAACCGTTGTCCTCTTTGCGGGAGGCCGAGGGGCTTTCTCAGGCGGTTCCAGATGTGCCGAATCTGTTTCAGAACGCTGGCCCTCAGGGGAGATATCCCTGGGGTCACCAAGTCTAGTTGGTAGATCTCGTGCCGAGATCCCCACAGGGAGGGATGGAAGTGGGCATGACGGATCCTTTGGCTGACATGTTGACGAGAATTCGCAATGCCTCGAGGGCGCGCCACGAAAAAGTCGATATTCCGGCCTCAAAGCTCAAGCTGGAAATTGTGCGGATTCTCAAGGAGGAAGGTTACATAAAGAATTTCAAGTTCACAAAGGACGACAAGCAGGGTGTTATAAGGGTCTTCCTCAAGTACGAGGACGACAAGAGGCCTGTCATAGAGGGTATAAGGAGGGTGAGTCGTCCAGGAAGGAGGATATATGCTGGGGCCGATGAGATTCCAAAAGTTTTGGGAGGCCTCGGTATAGCGATAGTTTCTACACCAAAGGGAGTGATGACGGATCATCAGGCCAGGAAACTGAGGGTTGGAGGGGAGGTACTATGTTACGTTTGGTGAAGAGCTTCTTCCTCCTTCTTCAGACCTTTGAGAGGGTACGAAGATGTCTCGTATAGGTAAGCAGCCCATTGCTCTTCCAGCCGGGGTGGAAGTCGAGCTTCAAGGGGATCTCCTCAAGGTGAAGGGGCCAAAGGGAACCCTGGAGCATAGGATCCCCAAGAGCCTGAGAGTGGAGGTAGACCAGGGATACCTGAGGGTGATCAGGGATAGCGATCAAAGGCAGGTGAGGGCCCTCCATGGCCTGACGAGAACCCTTGTAGCCAACATGGTCACAGGGGTGACTCAGGGTTTCAGGAAGTCCCTGGAGATAGTGGGTGTGGGTTACAGGGCAGAAGTGGTGGATGGGGTGCTCCAGATGAACCTGGGATTCTCTCACGTTGCCAAGTATCCGATACCGGATGGTATCTCCATCACCGTTGACAGAAACGTGATCATAACAGTCGAAGGCATAGATAAACAGAAGGTAGGACAGGTGGCAGCGGAGATAAGGGACATCAAGAAACCCGATCCTTACAAGGGCAAGGGCATACGGTACGTGGGCGAGAAGGTGAGGACAAAGGTCGGAAAGGGCTCCGGAGGAAGATGAGGCCCTTCGGGGTTTTCTCAAAATTAGAATTTAGAATTCGGTGAAGAGGTGACGGTGTGCTCAGCAAGAGGGAGAGAAAATCGCCCGAACTGAGGCGGAAGAGAAGGGTTAGAAAAAAGATCTTTGGGACTCCGGAAAGGCCGAGGTTGTCGGTCTTCAGGAGCAACAAACACATGTATGCCCAGATCATAGATGACACCGTGGGCAGGACCGTAGTGAGTGCCTCGACCTTGAGCCCTGAATTGAGGGGCAAGTTGAAGTCCACGGGAACGGTTGAGGCGGCCTCCCAGGTGGGAGCGCTCCTTGCTCAGAAGGCCTTGCAGGCCAATGTCCTCAAGGTGGTGTTCGATCGCAATCGCTACAAGTACCATGGGAGAGTTAAGGCCCTGGCTGAGGCAGCTCGTCAGGGTGGGCTCCAATTTTGATGTGGCCGAAGGAGGAGGCTTGTGGAACCCTTTGAGAGCCAAGAAAAGCCCTTAGTGGACAAGGTGATCTATATCAATAGAGTGGCCAAGGTGGTCAAAGGCGGCCGAAGGTTCAGCTTCAGCGCTGTTGTGGTCGTGGGAGACGAGAATGGCTCGGTGGGGGCAGCCCTGGGCAAGGCTAACGAGGTGCCCGAGGCCATCCGCAAGGGGATAGAGAAGGCCAAGAAGAACATGATCAAGGTTCCCTTGAGGCAGGGAACCATTCCCCACGAGGTGATAGGTCATTTCGGTGCGGGCCGCGTGTTGCTCAAGCCAGCCTCCGAAGGGACCGGGGTGATTGCGGGAGGCGCAGTGAGGGCCGTGCTGGAGGCCGCAGGGGTGAGGAACATCCTCACCAAGTGTCTGGGCAGCCACAATCCCCACAACGTGGTCAAGGCCACCCTGGATGGCCTCAAGAGGCTGAGGGATCCAGAGGAGATCGCGAGAAAGAGGGGAAAGAAGCTCGAGGAGATGATCTGAGGGAAAACGAGGCCCTGAAGGGGATTGAGAGATGGCGGGGAAGATCGTCGTCAAGCTCGTTAGAAGTGCAATAGGGAGACCTGAGACCCAGAGGAGAACCCTGGAGGGGCTGGGTCTCAAGAGGCTGAATAGAAAGGTCGTTCTCGAGGATACGGCTGAGGTGCGTGGGATGATAAGAAAGGTGGCCCACCTGGTTCGGGTGGAGCCATTGGAGGGAGAGTGACATGAGGTTGGACGAGCTGAAGCCCGTACCCGGCTCCAAGAAGAAGAGGAAGAGGGTTGGGAGAGGGGAGAGCTCTGGCCACGGGAAGACATCGTGCCGGGGGTCCAAGGGCCAGAAGGCCAGGTCAGGGGGAAAAGTGCCCCCTGGATTCGAGGGTGGTCAGATGCCACTGCAGAGGAGGGTTCCCAAGAGGGGGTTCAGGTCTCCCTTCAGGAAGGAATATGCCATAGTCCATGTGGGGGATCTGGAGAGGTTCGAGCCCGGCACCATAGTAGATCCTGAGAAATTGAAGGAGGTAAGGTTAGTGAAGAAGATCAAGGACGGGATAAAGGTCCTATCGGACGGTGAGATCACGAGGCCCATCCATCTCAAGGTGCACAGGATAAGCGAGAAAGCGAGGGAAAAGATATTGGCTGCGGGTGGAACGGTGGAGGAGATCTGAGGTGATCAACGCCTTCCAAAACATATTCAAGATTCCCGAGCTCAAGCGTAGGGTGCTATTCACCCTCGCCCTTTTGGCCGTGTATCGAATAGGGGTTTTTATCCCCTCTCCGGGCATTGACACGGGGCTCATGGAGCAGTTCTTCAGTGCCCAGGCCAAGGGGAGCATATTTGGGCTCATAGACATGTTCTCTGGTGGAGCCCTGAGGAGATTTTCCATCTTCGCCTTGGGCATAATGCCTTACATAAGCGCCTCCATAATACTTCAGTTGCTCACTGTTGTGGTCCCCCATTTGGAAAGGCTTTCCAAGGAGGGAGAGGCAGGGAGAAAGAAGATAGTCCAGTACACTAGATACGGCACTGTCATCCTCAGCTTGATCCAGGGATTCGGGATAAGCATTGGGCTCAGGCAGATGCAGGTTGGCGGGGCCTTCGTGGTATCCCCCGAGGCTGGCATCTGGTTTCATGTTCTGACCACAATAACCTTGACCGCAGGGACCGCCTTCTTAATGTGGCTTGGGGAACAGATAACGGAGAGGGGGGTTGGCAACGGGATTTCCCTCATAATATTCGCTGGTATTGTGGCCGAGATTCCCGGCTCCTTGACCAAGGTAATAGCCATGATGAGCTTGGGGGAGATGAGCCTCTTCATGGCCCTCTTCCTCCTAATTGTTGCCGTGGCCGTTGTTGCAGCCATAATAGTGGTGGAAAGGGGTCAGAGGCGCATTCCCGTTCAATACGCCAAGAGGGTTGTTGGTAGGAGGATCTACGGCGGCCAGAGCACTCATCTCCCTCTCAGGGTAAACACCTCTGGCGTGATTCCGCCCATCTTCGCCTCCTCGGTCCTCATGTTTCCCCTGACCATAGCTCAGTTCATAACCCCGGATTTCAGAGAAGCACATCCCATTGTCCAGAGTATTCTGGATCTTATGAGCCCGTCTCACTTGGTGTACAATCTTCTTTACGTGGCCCTGATAATATTCTTCTGCTACTTTTACACCGCTGTGACCTTTAACCCAGTGGATGTCGCTGATAACATGAAAAGATACGGGGGCTATATCCCCGGAATAAGGCCGGGCAAGCCAACGGCCGAGTTTATAGATAGGGTCCTCACGAGGATTACCTTTGGAGGTGCACTGTATCTGGCGGCAGTTTGCGTCTTGCCCCAACTGCTCATTGCGGAGTTCAATGTGCCTTTCTACTTCGGTGGAACGAGTCTGTTGATAGTGGTGGGTGTGGCGCTTGATACCATGGCCCAGATAGAGGCCCACATGCTCACCAGGCATTATGAGGGATTTCTCAAGTCTGGCAGGCTCAAGGCCAGGGCTGCTCGTTGAGGCTGATCTCAGGAGAGGAGGATGGGCATGAATCTGATTCTTTTGGGTCCACCAGGGGCTGGTAAAGGGACGCAGGCGAAGAGGTTGACCGCAGATTTGGGGATTCCACAGATCTCTACAGGGGACATGCTGAGGGAGGCTGTCAGGGAAGGCTCGCCTATGGGGCTCAAAGCGAAGTCCTACATGGACGTTGGGGCTCTGGTCCCAGATGAGGTGGTTGTGGGGATAGTCGAGGAGAGAATTCAGCAGCCCGATTGTGCCAAGGGGTTCATGCTGGATGGTTTCCCTCGAACAACTGCTCAGGCCGATGCTCTGGCCACAATGCTGGATAAGAAGGGGTTGAAGCTGGATCATGTTGTTTGCATAGAGGCGGACAGAGAGGAACTGGTGAAGAGGCTCTCGGGGAGGAGAACGTGCAGACAGTGCATGGCTCCATATCATGTGCTCTTCAATCCTCCCAAGAAGGAAGGTGTGTGCGACAAGTGCGGAGGGGAACTCTATCAGAGGGACGATGACAAGGAAGAGGCTATAAGGGCGAGACTGGTCACTTACGAGAGCCAGACCGCTCCCCTCATAGCCTACTATGAGGAGAGGGGTATCTTGAGAAGAGTGAATGGTTTGGGAACAGTGGAGGAGGTATACGAGAGGATAAAACGGGCCATCTCATGATGCTCGTACATTTGGCCAGGGGTGGTGTGACATGGTCAAGGAAGAATCCATAGAGGTGGAAGGCACAGTGATCGAGCCCCTTCCCAATGCCATGTTCAGGGTGGAGCTCGACAACGGGCACAGGGTCCTGGCCCACATCTCCGGCAAGATGAGGATGCACTTCATCAAGATCTTGCCCGGAGATAGGGTGACTGTGGAGCTTTCCCCATACGATTTGACACGAGGTCGCATCATCTATAGGGCTAAGTGAAGGTTGAGGAGACGGGAGATGAAGGTCAGGGCCTCAGTAAAGAGGATCTGTGACAAGTGCAAGGTGGTCAGAAGGAAGGGTGTCCTGAGGATAATCTGCGAAAACCCCAGACACAAGCAGAGGCAAGGATGAGCCTTCCCGAAGAGCCCGTTGAAGGGGCCCATGCGAGGCGGCTCTTTGGAGACTACGGGAACGGGAGCAAGAGTTCGAAGTCCTGGGGACTCGAGGAAAGGTCATCCGAGGGAAAAGGGGAGCTTCTCTATCATAGGTAACAGGGGGGAGGAAAGTGGCGAGAATTGCAGGCATTGATTTGCCCAAGAACAAGAGGGTGGAGATAGCCCTGACTTACATCCATGGCATAGGGCGGTCCACCTCTCGGAAGATCCTGGAGAAGGCAGGGGTGAATCCTGATACCCGCACGGACAATTTGACCGAAAGTGAGATATCTCGCATAAGGGAGATAGTGGAACGTGAGATAAAGGTGGAAGGGGATGTGAGGCGCGAGGTGGCAATGAACATAAAGCGCCTCATGGACATGGGGTGTTACAGGGGGTTGAGGCACAGACGGGGTCTTCCTGTGAGGGGCCAACGAACTCACACCAATGCCAGAACTAGAAAGGGGCCCAGGAGGATAATAAAGAAGGGCAAGTGACTTCACCCCGGATAAAGGGCATCTGAGAGAGGAATCGGCGAGGAGGTTACATGGCAAAGACCAAAAAAAGAGCCGGGAAGAAGGAGAAAAAGCACATCGAGACCGGCATCGCATACATCCAGTCGACCTTCAACAACACCATCGTTACCATAACCGACCCGAAGGGAAATGTCATTGCATGGTCCAGCGCAGGGACCCAGGGATTCAAGGGATCGCGCAAGAGCACCCCTTTTGCTGCCCAGATGGCAGCGCAAGATGCTGCCAAGAAAGCCATGGAGCATGGAATGAGGACCGTGGCCGTGTACGTCAAGGGGCCTGGTTCGGGAAGGGAGGCGGCTTTGAGGGCGCTGCAGGCAGCTGGACTCAACATAAACCTCATAAGGGATATCACTCCTATTCCGCACAATGGGTGTAGGCCACCCAAGAGGCGGAGGGTCTGAGGGAGGCGTGTGGTGGCGAGGTACACAGGACCGAGTTGCAGGCTTTGTAGGAGGGAAGGCACGAAGCTCTTCCTCAAGGGTGACCGGTGCTACTCTGACAAATGCGCAGTGGAGAGGAGAAACTATCCACCTGGTCAGCACGGTCAGAGAAGGCCCAAGTTCTCCAGCTACGGGGAACAACTTCGGGAGAAGCAGAAGGTCAAGAGGATTTACGGACTGCTGGAGAGGCAGTTTCGGCTCACCTTCGAGAGGGCTGAAAGGCAGAGAGGGATCACGGGGGCCAACCTCTTGGTTCTCCTGGAGAGGAGACTGGACAACATGGTCTACAGGCTTGGTTTTGCTCCATCGAGGGCAGCGGCCAGGCAGCTGGTCACCCACGGCCATTTCACTGTGAACGGAAGGAAGGTCAATATCCCTTCTTACTTGGTGAGTCCCGGAGATGTGATAGAGCTGAAGCCGAGCAGCAGAAACATACAGATGATACAGGAATCCCTCGAGGCAGTGGTGAGGCGTGGGGTTCCGAGCTGGCTCGAGCTGGACAAAGAGCAGTTCCGGGGCAAGGTGCTCGCATTGCCTACCCGGGAAGAACTGACCATGCCAGTAAGGGAGCAGCTCATCGTAGAGTTGTACTCCAAGTGATCTCGTAGCGAGCCCGGGGATTGTGGCAGTCCCTGGCTGCAATCCATGAGGCCCGGCATGGCAGGAGGGATGATAGTAATGCAAGGTGAGTGGACTACCCTCATAAAACCCAAGCGTATAGAGTTTGACCCAGACACCCTCACAGACACATACGGGAGATTCTCCTGCGAACCCTTGGAAAGGGGCTATGGAATAACAATAGGCAACTCCTTGAGAAGAATCCTTCTCTCCTCCATTCAAGGGGCGGCCATAGTATCGGTTCGCATAGAAGGTGTGCCCCACGAGTTCACAGCAATACCGGGTGTGCTGGAGGATGTGAGTGACATCATCTTGAACCTCAAGGGTGTGAGGCTCAAGATGCATGGGGATCAGCCCAGGATCCTGAGGATAGACAAGCAGGGGGAGTGTGAGGTCAAGGCTGGAGACATAATCACCGATGGCAATGTGGAGATTCTCAACCCTGACTGGCACATAGCGACCCTAAACAAAGATGGCCATCTCAAGATGGAGATGAAGGCCAAGAAGGGAAGGGGATACGTCCCAGCTGATAGAAACAAGGAGGATGGCGCCCCCCTTGGGACCATAGCCATGGATGCTATCTTCTCCCCCATAAGAAAGGTCTCATACACCGTCACAAACGCACGCGTTGGTCAAAAGGCGGATTATGACCGTCTGATAATGGAAATAACCACGGACGGTTCCATCAGGCCGGAGGAGGCCGTCTCAGTGGCTGCCCAGATCCTGAGGGATCAGCTCTCTATATTCGTTAGACCAGAGGCCGCAAGACCGCAACCAGAAGTGGAGGCCAAGCCGGTCGTTTTGCCACCTGAGCTTGCCGAGAACCTGTACCGAACAGTGGATGAGTTGGAACTTTCCGTGAGGGCTGCCAATTGTCTGAGAAATGCCAACATAAGGCTCATCGGCGAGCTTGTTCAGAAGACCGAGGCCGAGATGCTCAAGACCAAGAACTTTGGCAGAAAATCCCTCAACGAGATAAAGGAGATATTGGCGGAGATGGGCCTTTCTCTGGGGATGCGTATAGAGGACTTTGACCCGGAGAGGTACTTCAGGGACAAGCAGCAAAAGGAGGCCGCAGCCTCCGCACAGGAGCAGAGCTGAGAGGCTCAGGTTTCTGCAATTTCATCAAACATGGAGACCTTTCCCGGGCGGGGCCTAGAAGGGCGCAGACTTTCAAAGGATGGATTGCCATGAGGCACAGAGTGGGACAGAGAAAACTCGGCAGGACGACAAGCCATCGCCTCGCCATGTTGAGGAACATGGCGACTTCCCTTTTGCTCCATGAGAGGATAAAAACTACGGACGCCAAGGCCAAGGAAGTGAGGCGCGTGGCGGAGAAAATGATAACTTTGGGCAAAAGGGGCGATCTCCATGCCCGGAGGCTTGCAGCGGCCTTCCTCAGGGGCAAGGAGGTCACCAAGAAGGTTTTCTCAGAACTCGCAGATCGCTACAGGGACGTTCCAGGAGGATACACGAGAATAGTGAAATTGGGGCCCCGCAAAGGCGATGGCGCTATGATGTCCATCGTCGAGCTCGTAAGGCCCGGGGAAAAAGAACCGAGCAAGAGGAAACCAGCGAAAAGATCTTCCAGGGCTCAATCCACCCAGCAAAGGGCAAGCAGGAGGGAGAAGGGCGAGGCTCAGGGAGCTCAGGCCTGAGGGGGTCAGGTGATCCCAAGGGAAGGGAGTCAACTCTGCGGCGCTGTCTTCTATCCTCCAGCTCGGTCAGCCCGGATGCAATGGGTCGGGCAGAGGTTTCCCAGTCCGTAGGCTAGGAATAGGAGCCCGGGGAATGAGGAGACTTCCTCGATCTATCGAGAGGTACGGGTAGCGAGTTTCCTCGGGCAAAGGCCCAGGCTCCTGCGACTTAACCAAAGAAGTCAACCTGAGAGAATTCTCGAAAGATAGTGAGGAGGCAGGGCTAAGTGGCTCTGTTTCATCGAGCCGACCGCGGAAGAGGCTCAGGTCCTGAAGAGCCCCTCTGGATCGAGTGTCCCTACTGCAAGCAGATAAGCTTCAGGAAGGAGGTGGAGAGACACCTCTTTGCCTGCCCTCAATGCCACTACCATCATCCCATCACCGTGGAGCAGAGAATAGAGATGGTGGCGGATCCCATGAGCTTCGAACCCCTCTTCCTTGATGTGAGGTCCACAGATCCCCTAAGGTTCAAAGACGAGAAGAGGTACACTCAGAGGCTCCAGGAGGCCCAGAAGGCCTCCAAGTGGGGCGAAGCTATTGTGTGCGGCAGGGCAAAAGTGGAGGGTATACCGATTCTGCTGGGCATCCAGGACTTCAACTTCCTGGGGGGTAGCATGGGCTCGGCTGTTGGAGAGAGGATCTGCAGGCTGGCGGAGGAAGCCCTCAGGAGTTACACCCCGGTGGTTCTCTTCCCCAGTTCAGGAGGGGCGAGGATGCAGGAAGGCCTTCTGTCTCTGATGCAGATGGCCAGGACCTCCATAGCCTTTGCCAGTCTCAAGGAGGCAGGCATCCCGGTGATTTCGGTCCTGACCGATCCCACTACAGGGGGAGTTGCTGCAAGCTTTGCCATGCAGGCGGACATTCTCCTGGCTGAGCCCAAAGCGAGAATAGGGTTCGCCGGACCTAGGGTCATAGAGCAGACAGTGGGCCAGAGGCTGCCACCTGAATTTCAGAGGGCTGAATATCTCCTGGAGAATGGTCTGATAGATGCCATCGTTCCGAGGACAGAGCTGAGAGGAAAGCTCAGGATGATATTGAAGCTTCTATGTGAGCCAGTCAAGGCCTCCTGAGTGCGTGGATCTGGAAAGCGTCCCGCAAAAGGCCTGGGGGAGAGGAGGGGTCATCTGGAGAGAGAGTTATGGAGCTCGATTATAATGCCGCCCTAAGATATCTTTTTGGCCTCCAGAAGATGGGCATAAAGCTAGGTCTGGAGAATATAAAGAGGGTGTTGGACTCCTTAGGGAATCCCCATGAGGGCCTCACGGTAGTTCATGTGGGAGGATCCAATGGCAAGGGTTCCACGGCAGCTCACCTGGAGGCCATCCTGCTCAAGACAGGAGTGAAAGTCGGACTCTATACGAGCCCCCACTTGGTCAGTTTCACCGAAAGGATCAGGGTGAACCGCCAAGAGATCCTGGAAGAGGAAGTTGTCCGCTGGACAAGGAGGATCCTCGAGGCTTGTCCCCATCTCCTAGCTCGAGAGGGTCGGGAATCCCAAGTCCCCATAACCTTTTTCGAGTTCACAACCGCGATGGCCTTCGGCTATTTTGCTGAGAAAGGCGTCGATGTGGCAATCATGGAAGTGGGGATGGGTGGCAGGCTCGATGCAACCAATGTGTGTCATCCGGTCGTGTCTGTGATAACCTCGGTATCTCTAGAGCACCAGGACTACCTGGGAAGGACGCTCGTGGAGATCGCCAGAGAGAAGGCAGGGATAGTGAAACACGGGGTTCCAGTCATCTCAGGGGTTATCCATCCCGTGGCCCAAGGGGTGATAAGGGACGCATGCATCCAGAGAGGGGCTCCTCTGTATCGACTGGGCAGGGAGATCAGCGCCAAGGGAAGCCCGTGGGATTTCAACTATAAGGGAATAAAGGGGAGCTTCAGGAAACTCAAGACCTCTTTGAGGGGCAAACATCAAGTGAGGAATGCTGCCATGGCCATTGCCGCAGCAGAGATCCTGGCGGCAAAGGGATTCTTGCTGGAGGAGAAAGCCGTGAGGGAGGGATTGGAAGACGTCCATTGGCCAGGAAGAGAACAGTATATTCCGGGTCCTCCGGCAATTCTCCTCGATGGTGCCCACAACCCTGAGGCCATGCGGTCCCTCTGTTCTTCCCTCAAGAAGGATTACAGGTACTCCAGACTGAGGGTGCTCATGGGCGTTATGAGAGACAAGGATTACTTGAGAATGCTCAGGATGATACTCCCCATGGCTCACGAGCTCGTTTTTTGCAAACCGAACATGGAAAGGGCAGAGGACCCTTGGGTCCTCCAGGATAAGGCCTTGGCCCTCGGAGCCAGGGCCACTGTTTCCGAAACAGTGGAAAAAGGCCTCGAGGATCTGTTCCTCAGGGCCTCGAGAGACGATCTCATATGCGCAACTGGCTCGCTTTTTGTTGTGGGGGAGGCCCTGGTTTATCTCAAGAAAAAAAGCTTGATATGAGAGGCAGGATGGAGATAAAGTATCGGGCCGATGGCAGTTGAGTCCACAGGCAAGGGGAAGTGCCTCTCGAGATGAGAGCAGAGAGCCTGGCAAAGGGATTTTTGTTGGGTTTGTGGATATCCCTCCTGGTTGTCCACGGGAGCTTGGCCATCACCATAGAGAAAGGCTCTCTTCCCAGGATCGAAACCGATGAAGGAGCCCCCATCCACATAGAGGCCGACTCCATTACTTACGACAGAAAGCTGGACCAGTACATAGCGGAAGGCAACGTGGAGATCGTGAGGGCAGGGATGACCCTGAGGGCGCAGAAGGTGATACTGGACAACAAGACCAAACTTGCCATAGCCGAGGGAAAGGTGGAGGTCTTACAGCAGACTACAAGGATTTGGAGCGACAGGTTGGAGCTTCAAATGGAAGAGCAAACGGGCCGACTTCTCAATGCGACCCTCTACTTCGAACCCTACGAGACTACGATTACAGGGGAGGAAATCGAGAAGCTAGGAGAGGACCACTACAGGGTCAGGAGGGCTACCTTGAGCTCCTGTCCGGGGCCCAATCCCGACTGGCGCTTCGCTGCAGACGAGGCGGAGATAAAGGTGAGTGGGGATGCAGTTGTAAAGGGTGCCACATTCCAGGTTCGCAATGTGCCGGTCTTCTATTTCCCTTATTTGATATATCCCGCCTCCAGGGAGCGCAGAACTGGTTTCCTTCTGCCGGAGTACAGATCCAACTCCAGAATAGGGTACGGCTTCTCCCTTCCCTTTTTTTGGGCCATAGGAGACAGCTACGATGCCACATTCACAGAGTCCTATTACACCAAGAGGGGCTTCCAACAGGGTGTTGAATTCCGCTATGCGCCCTGGGAATCCTTGAAAGGGACTATCCAGGGAGAGTTCATCCACGACCAGGAGAAGATAGACTCCGCAATTGTGAGCCGAGGAGGTCCGAGGAAAGATACGGATAGGTGGCGTGTGGGAATGGAGCAGGAGGCGAATCTTCCTCTGGGGATGGTCTCCAGAGCCAAGGTGGATCTCGTAAGTGACAACTACTATCTCGAAGATCTTTCTCCGGACAACGATGAGAGGTTCCTCACATATCTCCCATCCATAGTCAACTTGACCAAAAGATGGGATTCCTACCTTCTAGCTGGGGAAGTGAGGTATTTCAGGGATCTCGTTGCACCCAAAGACGACAACGATTTCACCCCCCAAAGGCTACCATCTATAATGTTTCACAGGATGCAAACGCCGTTCGGAAAGTTGCCCATCGATTTGGGATGGGCAAGCGGATTCGACCATTTCTGGAGGCCCGATGGGAGCAAATCAGAGGTTGTGACTTTGGCTCCAGGTGTCTCTTGGCCCATTGCACTTGGGCCCTTCTTTAAACTGGTTCCTTATGCGGGATGGAAGGAAGAGGTCTTCACGAGCCAAGAAAGGGAACAGGGTGGCGCATGGGGTCATCTTAGCACTTACAGCTATGGAGTATCTCTCAGCACAGAGCTCTTCAGGTCCTATCCCGTGGGGCCCAGTGGGAGTGATAGATTCAAGCACACCATCCAGCCCGAGGTGGGCTTCCAGGGCACAGGGCGTTTTTCATCTGGTGACTTACCTTGGGAGTTCTTGGATAGGACCCCATCGGACAGGGTGATTTACTTGGGTCTCACACAGTTTCTCACAAGGAGGACGGTGAAGCCGGACGGCTCCTTGTCCTACAGAGAGTGGGGGAGGTTAAGAATAATCCAGCCCTTCAGTCTCAGGGAACAGTTCAAGGATTTGGACGAGCTAGACGAGGAAAGACACCCATGGAGACCCCTCAGGGCTGAGCTGGATTTGAGGCTTTTGGGAAACGAGGAGGGAAGGAGAGAATCCGAGATTCGCAAGGGTATTTGGGCTGAACCAAGACAGTTTTTGAACCTCAAGTTCAGGAACGAGTATAACTGGTATGAGGAGGAGTTCAATGAGCTCTCCGTGACCCTCCACGGAGCAGATGGCCGCGGAGATGAACTGGCCCTTTCTTACGGCTGGGGAAAGAGGGTCACGGGAGCAGGTGAGAGGGTGAAGTTCGCTCGGGCCAATGCCGCTGTGCGAACCCTTCCATTTTTGGATCTTCTGGGTCATGCCTGGTACAATCAAGATGAGGAGAGGTTTTCCCGTTACGGATACGGTCTTCTGGTGCATCCCAGTTGCTGGGCAATTAGATTTACCCACACGATAGAGCCGGGATTTGGAGGGAGAGCCACAGATCATTCCTTTAGGCTTCAGGTCTACCTCTTGGGATTGGACCGAGTGGCGGCTTTTTGAAATGGGGCAAAGATTGACAGACTGCGAAATTTGGTGGCACAATAAAGTTCTTGGTTCGTAGAAAGCGAGGGAGGGAGTATTACAGGGTTATGAAGACGAGGAGAACCAAGGCATCGGAGATCCAGAGATCTTGGCTTCTTGTAGACGCCCAGGATCGTCCCCTTGGAAGGGTGGCAAGTCAGATCGCCAAGCTTCTCATGGGAAAGCACAAGCCCTACTACGAGCCTCATCTCGATACGGGGGACTTCGTGGTCGTAGTCAACGCGGAAAAGGTATATGTGCAGCCAAAAAAGAAACTCCAAAAAATCTATTATCGTCATAGCGGCTACCCTGGAGGACTCAAGGCTACTCCGTTGGGTGAGATGCTGGCCAGAAAGCCAGAGGAGGTCCTGAGAATAGCTGTGCGGGGCATGCTCCCCAAAAATAGCCTGGGAAGAAAGATGCTGAGGAAGCTCAAGATCTATGCGGGGAGCGAGCATCCCCACCAAGCTCAGAGACCGCAGCCTGTGGCCCTCTGAAAGGTTTCCTATTTATCACTCCCCAAGGAGATGGAGAGGTTCTTGAAATGACGACAGAGAGGTTCTACGCTACGGGAAAGCGCAAGACAGCCGTTGCTAGGGTGTGGCTGATGCCAGGAACTGGCCGGATAACAGTGAACAAGAGGCCCGCCGAGGAGTACTTTCCGAGGATCACCTTGTTGAAGAATATGGTTAGGCCCTTGGCTTTGACGGGCAATTTGGAGACGTTCGATGTGATGGCCAATGTGCGTGGAGGGGGCATCTCGGGACAGGCGGATGCCCTTACCCACGGCATAGCGAGGGCTCTGTTGAAGGTCAATCCAGAGTTCAGGGGTGTTCTCAAGAAGGCGGGGCTCATAAGAAGGGATGCGAGGGAAAAGGAGAGAAAGAAGTACGGTCGAAGGGGCGCAAGGGCCAGGTTCCAGTTCTCCAAGCGGTGAAAGGAGCTATGGATTTATATGGTTCGAGGCCCCGAAAGGGGCCTTTTTATTTGGTTATGACCCCATAAGCCACAATTACGAGCCCCCAGCCGCGAGAAGGGCCGCCCGGGGCTTGTCCCACTGGTCCCTGAGGTGGTTGGGGTAAATGGGCTATTCTGAATAAGAGGGAGAATGTCTTTCCTATGGGTCACAACTTGAGAGTCCTAAGAGGGGAGCATGGGGCCGCCTCTTTTGGGCGGGCTACAGCAAAAAAGGGTTCTGCTAGGAGCTTCGAGGAACTTCGGGATTCGAGTTCAACCCTCTGCTGAAAGGAGATGAGAGAGTTGGAGAAGGTCAAGGTGGGGATAATAGGAGCTACAGGTTACACAGGGGCCGAGCTAGTTAGAATTCTCTCAGTCCACAGGGGAGTGGAGCTATCGGTTCTGACCTCGGAGAGCTATGGAGGGCAACCCTTCGAGAAGGTGTACCCCGCATTCCAAGGCATTGTCCAAATCTCCTGCATTCCCCTGGAGTTGGACCGGGTCGCGGAAGGGGCAGACGTGGTTTTCACCTGTTTGCCCCACACCAAGTCCATGGAGTGCGTTCCTGGGCTCTTGGAAAAGGGCAAGGTGGTCCTGGACCTGAGCGCTGATTTCAGATTGAAAAGAAAGGAGGTTTACGAGGCCTGGTACGCTCCCCACAAGGCATCCCAATTTCTGGAGTGCGCTGTCTATGGCCTTCCCGAGCTTCACAGGGAAAGTCTCAGGAAGGCCAATTTGATTGCGGTTCCAGGATGCTATCCAACATCCGTGATTTTGGCATTGGCTCCTCTGGCCAGTTGCGGTCTTTTGTCCCAGGAACCCATAGTGGTGAATTCGGCATCGGGGGTCACGGGCGCAGGCCGTTCTCTGGATCTGGGAAGTCTCTTCTGCGAGGTCAATGAGGGATTGAAGGCGTACAAGGTCGCCCAACACCGTCACACCCCGGAGATGGAGCAGGAGATCTCTAACCTCGTGGGACAGGAGATCAAGGTGACCTTTGTCCCTCATCTTGTCCCCATGAGCAGGGGCATCCTCTCGACCATCTATCTGAGGACCAAGAGAGTCGCAGAGGAAAAGGAGCTTCTGGAACTTTATAGAGAGTATTATGGCCAGGAGCCTTTTGTGAGGGTCCTTCCCCAAGGTCAGTTTCCCAATGTCAGGGATGTGAGGGGAACCAATTTCTGCGATATCGGGATAAAGGTGGATGCGAGAACGGGGCTCGTGATCATAATATCGGCTATTGACAATCTCGTAAAAGGGGCATCGGGCCAGGCAGTTCAATGCATGAACCTGCGAATGGGCTTTGCGGAGACTGAGGCCTTAGAAGGCCCAGCCTTGTTCCTGTGAAATTAGGGTCTCTGTGGATTGACCACCAAGAAGGGAGAGATATGGGGGCCAAGGGTAACAAGAAGGCGGATCAGGCCAAAAAGATAGTGTGCAAGAACAAAAGGGCCTTCCACGAGTACGAGATCCTGGAGACTCTGGAAGCTGGGATGGTCCTGACGGGCACAGAGGTGAAGAGCCTCAGGGAGGGGAGGGTGAACCTCAAGGACTCCTATGCAAAGGTGGAGGAGGGGGAGGTATTCCTGGTGGACGCCCATATATCTCCCTATTCCCATGGCAACATCATGAACCACGATCCCTTGAGACCTCGAAAGCTTCTTCTCCACAAAAGGGAGATAAAGAGGCTGACGGGGAAGGTAAGGGAAAGGGGGCTCACCCTCATTCCCCTGCAGATATACTTCAAGGACGGGAAAGCTAAAGTGGAGCTTGCCTTGGCCAAAGGGAAAAGGATCCACGACAAGAGAGCGGCTATAAAGAAAAGGGACGAGAAGAGAGAGCTCCAGAGGGAGCTCAAAGGGAGGTTCTGAGCCGAGGACCTGGGAGCGGAGATGCTGGGGATGAATCCAGGCAGTGAGTTTTTTCTTGAACACTGGGCCGAAAGAGATTAGAGTAATAGAAGGAAGGGGGCGAAAAGGGTTCGACGGGGACAGTTGAGGTCAGAGTTGCGTGCCGAGGTCCTATCTCCTCGTAAAACAGGTAGGGTTCAAAGATAGTCGCCGACAATTACGACTACGCTTTGGCCGCGTAAGGCCACGTTCCTCCGGTCAGGCCCGCAGGGCCGGAAGGGGCGTCGGGAAGCGGGCTGGCCGAATCTTCCTAGCCCTGGGGAGAGGAGGCGAGATCTCGTAGGGCTGGTCTCCAGGGAATCCCTCTCCCGGGAGTCTCTGGTGACGAGAGAAAAACGGGAGATACGCACGTAGACGCTCTGGCTGAAGGTTTCCGGACGGGGGTTCGATTCCCCCCGCCTCCACCACGGATGATCTTGAGGAGCTCACCTGCCAGATATGCCCTCAAAGGAGTCGGCCCCAAACAAATCCGACCACCTAGTGGGGAGTTGTAGAAGATTCGTCCCTAAAGGAGGCCGCTTTCGTGTGAGGGCCGTGTCCTGGGAAAGGGCGGGGCACACTTCTTGCTAGGGTGCTACAAGGCCAAAGACCGTCTTCGAAGCCACACTGAAAAAAGAAGATCCTTCTTCTTCCCGGGAAGAGTAATGCCCGTGCGCGGGCAAGGCTCACGATACTGAATGGAAAAACGTCAATCGTTCCGGACAATTGGCGAGAAGATAGTGCCAAATCTCGCGCCATGAAGCCATCCCCCCAGCTCGCCCGGTTTACAAGTGGCCTCATTTCAAGGGATCTCCAAAGGGGTTCCAAAGGGTCCGCTAGGACTGGTTGGGCCACAAGTTGCAATAAGGCTCCCCGGGCCCGGACTTCCAGGACCGAAAAGCATGCCCAAGGCTCGGCCGTTTTCCGAGAGATCGGGGGTCGGTTCCCTTAGGCCCTTGCCAATGGGATTCGGATCCTCTATGAAAGGTGATTACCCGCTTCATGGCAGGGGAAAGGGAGAAAAGGAGGATCGGAGGTGAGGAGATGGCTGACAAGTTTGATCTGACGGGAAAAGTCGCAATCGTAACAGGTGGAGGAAAGGGTATAGGAAGGGCCATAGCCATTGGTCTCGCTGACTCTGGTGCCAAGGTAATGATAGCTGCGAGGACTCAAAGCGAGATCGAGGCAGTGGCGAACGAGATAAGGTCTAGGGGCGGAGAAGCCAGCTCAAAAGTCACGGACGTGAGCATAAGTGAGCAGGTGGATGGTTTGGTTGCTGCAACCCTTGAGGCCTTTGGCCGAATAGATATCCTCATAAACAATGCTGCTAGGAGCTTCCTGAGACCACTTCTGGAGCTGAGAGAGGACGGGTTCGATAAGATCTTCAACACCAATGTCAAGGGGACCTTCCTCCTGAGCAGGGCAGTGGCCAGGGTGATGAAGGAACAAGGCGGGGGGAAGATCGTCAATATAACTACCGTAGGGGCAGTGAGAGGCGGAGTGATGATGGGTGTCTATCATGCGAGCAAGGCTGCTGTCAAGATGCTCACCATGTGCATGGCAGCCGAGTGGGCTCCGTACAATATATCCGTCAATGCCGTGGGCCCCGGCCTCACAAGGACCCATTTCAGCCAGCCCATATGGGGAAACCCAGAAGTCGAAAGGCAAATAGTCATGAGGATACCCAAAGGTAGACTTGCCGAGCCGGAGGACATAGTGGGAGCAGTTCTTTTCCTGTGTTCGGATTCCGCTGGGTTCATAACAGGCCAGAGCATATACGTTGACGGGGGGACCCTGGCAACTACCTGAGATGGAGGGCATGGGTCCAATTGGAGCTATCTTCCAAAGCCCCTGACTTTGAGCCTCATGCTGCCAGGCCTTGGGTGTGCTCGGACTCGGACGGGAAAGGAATCCCGAATTCTGGGACAAGAATCTCTCTTTGTATCGATCCGTCTGTCCCAGGCCCCCCATTCCGTAGCCCCGTTCGTCCGAACGGTCAGGAATAGTGAGGACAGGGGCTGAAAGCCCGACTCGCCCAGGGCCTCTCATCAGGAGCGAGAAAGCGGAATTGAAACCGATACCATCTCTCTGACCCCTATGGCCGGAGGTGGATCGGTCAAGATTCTCTTTCCATTTTCACGAGAAACCTCTTGAACCGCTTGCTTATAGCAATGAATTCTATACCCATCCCACACCGCACGTAATTTATGAGGAGGGGAGGGACCTGTCTTGCCCACCTCACTATACCCCTTGCCAGGAGGATCTTGTCGTCCACTTCCAGTGCGAGGAGAAGCTCTGTGCCAGGGGGGAAGACCTTGTTGGTCTTTATGGCGAGCCCCAAAGGAGAGAGATCTGTGGTGAACCCTCGGTTGTCGAGATTGCCTCTCCCATATCTCACCGTCGCCCTCAGGCGGCGGCGCTTCGCTTTTCGACGCAGGAGCCTGACCATCCCCTTGTCCCTCGACCGTAGAGGGCTCAGTCCTGGTATCTCAATCCGGACCTCTTGAGAGGAGCACCCTCAGATATGGAGTTCCAATATGTCGCCATCCTCCAGGGGGAAATCCAGATGGACCCGCTGGCCATCGTGCTTGTTCCTCCCCCATATCCTAGCGAACTTGAGCTTCTCCACGAAATCCTTGTGTATCTCCTCTGCGAAATCCGCCACAGTGCTTCCCTCAGGTAGTATGACCGGATCCTGAAGGTCCGGCTCCTTCCCTGGAACCTTGGTATAGGCCCTTATGATTCTCAGACTGCGGAATGTTGCCTCTGCGAGCCTATCCAAACCCTGGCCTGTCACTGCAGACACAGGAAAAACCGGGAACCTGTCTCCACAGAACTCGTAGAGGATCTCCAGGTGATCCTTGGCCTTGGGAAGGTCCACCTTGTTAGCGACAAGCAACGACCTCTTGAGAAGCCTGTCCTCCTCGTCCTGGTAATCTCCCGTTCCTATTGGCCGTATGCTAGCCCTATCCAGAGCCTCGAGCACCATGTCCAGCTCCTGGAGGAGGTCATCGCTGCTCACATCTATAACAAGCCACAGGACATTGGCGTTTCTCAAAATGGCATAGACCCATGGTTCCGTGAGCTCTGGATGTATTGGTGGAATGTCCACAAGTTGGATTCTCACATTCTCGTAAATCATCATCCCTGCCAGGGGCACTCTCGTTGTGAAAGGGTAATCAGCGACATCTGCCTTGGCACTTGTCAGGGCCCTGAGCAAGCTGGACTTTCCTGAATTGGGAGGTCCAGTGAGGACGCTCTGCCCTGCCCCAGCTTTTTCAACAAAATATTGGTCAACTCTTCTGGATGCAGCGGGCTTGGAAGCCGCCTCCTTTCTCAGGATGGAGATCTTTCTCCTCAGTTCCCCCTGGAGCCTATCCGTGCCCTTGTGCTTGGGCATTATCCGGAGCATCTCCTCAAGGGCCTGTATCTTCTCCTGAGGGGTCCTGGCTAATCTGTAACGTTTTTCCGCCTCGAAATATTGGGGGGGGAGATTGGCAGGCACAGCTGTGAATCTCCTCCTTCGAGTCTGAAGAAATCATAGGGATCCATGGCTTTCCAGTCAACCCGCGCCTTGACACCCATCGAGGGTCTGGTATAGTTTGGAGAAACGCGCCCCTGGTGACAGGATGCCTGCCACGGTCCTAATTCCTGCACGATTTTCCTCGACACGTTTTCCAGGAAAGCCCCTCGTCTCCATCCTGGGCAGACCCATGATAGAGCATGTGTACAGAAGAGCCGAGGCTGCGAGGAAGGCCGGCTCAGTGTGGGTTGCAACAGACGACGAGAGAATAGCCAGGGCAGTCCAAGGATTTGGTGGCAAGGTGGTGATGACCTCCAAGAGCCATCCCACGGGGACCCACAGGGTATTGGAAGCTGCGAAACTAGTGGGTGGCGATCTCGTGGTGAATCTCCAGGCCGATGAACCCTTGATAGCCCCTGAGCAGATAGACGCGGTAATAGATGCCCTCGAGAAGGACCCCAATGCAGATCTCGCCACTTTGTGCAGATGGACATGGGACCAGGAGGAGATCCAGGATCCCAATTGCGTGAAGGTAGTGATGGACCACAAGTGGATGGCTCTATACTTTTCCAGATCTCCCATCCCCCATCTGAGGGCCGAAACGGCCCACGGACAGAGATCATCGCAGCCCCCCAGCCGAGGGGCTTGGATTCATATAGGTCTTTATGCCTATTCTCCCAGAGCCATGGAAGTGATACCGCTTCTTCCCCCATGCCCATGGGAGGATGCAGAAGGGCTTGAACAACTGAGGTTTCTCCACTGGGGTCTGAGGATAAAGGTGGCTCCCTCGGACATAAGGACCATAGGGGTGGATGTGCCAGAGGATGTACCCAAGGTAGAGAGGCTTCTCAAGGAGGGAAAATGAGGACCAAATTCATCTTCATCACTGGAGGGGTCTTGTCCTCCCTGGGCAAGGGGCTAGCTGCGGCATCCATTGGCGCCTTGCTCGAAGCCAGGGGTCTCAGAATCACGCTCATCAAACTCGACCCTTACATCAATGTAGATCCTGGGACCATGAATCCATTCCAGCACGGCGAAGTATATGTCACCGACGATGGAGCCGAGACAGATCTGGATCTGGGTCATTACGAGAGGTACACCAGTGCGAGAATGTCCCAGAAAAACAACTACACAACGGGGCGTATCTACTATAACGTCATAACCAAAGAAAGGAGGGGGGACTATCTGGGAGGCACTGTTCAGGTGATACCCCACATAACCGACGAGATAAAAAGGTGCATAATAAGCGCAGCAGAGGGTGTCGACCTGGCCATAGTGGAAATAGGAGGGACAGTGGGCGACATAGAGGGCCTTCCCTTCCTGGAGGCCATCCGCCAACTGAGGGGAGACTTGGGGAAGGAGAACGTCTGTTACATCCACCTCACCCTTGTCCCCTACATAGCCACAGCGGGAGAGCTCAAGACAAAGCCCACTCAGCACAGCGTCAAGGAACTCAGAGCAATAGGAATCCAGCCCGATATTCTCCTTTGCCGGACAGATCGTTACCTCACCCAGGACATAAAGGCCAAGATAGCCCTCTTCTGCAACATATCTCCCGATGCTGTAATAACGGCAAAGGACGTAGATAGCATATACGAGGTGCCCCTTGTTTTCCACAAAGAAGGCCTAGATGAGAAGATAATGGAGATACTCAACATGTGGACTAGGGCGCCTGTCCTGGACGAGTGGGAAAGACTGGTGGAGAAGATTCGCAACCCCAGAGATGAGGTAAAGATAGCCGTGGTGGGAAAGTACGTCCATCTAACAGAGTCTTACAAGAGTCTTAGCGAGGCCCTGGTGCATGGAGGGGTGGCCAACAGTTGCAAGGTATGTCTCAAATACGTGGATTCCGAGGAGCTCGAGTCGGACGGATGGGAGAACAAGCTCTCTGGGGTAGACGCAATCCTTGTGCCAGGAGGATTTGGAAGTAGGGGTATAAATGGAAAGATGAGGGCCATCCAGCTCGCCAGGGAGAGGGATATCCCGTTTCTGGGAATTTGCCTGGGAATGCAGCTGGCTGTCATAGAATTTGCCAGAAACGTGTGCGGGCTCCAGGGGGCTAACTCCACCGAGTTCGATGAGACAACCCCGCATCCAGTAATCGATCTCATGGAGGGTCAGAAGTCCGTGAAAGACAAGGGAGGCACCATGAGATTGGGGGCCTACCCTTGCAGGCTTTTGGAAGGATCCATAGCCTGGAGTGCGTATGGAAGTCAGGAAATATCAGAGCGCCATCGCCACAGGTACGAGCTCAACAATGCATACCGGGAGATTCTCGAGAGGAAGGGAATGAGAATAACGGGCATTTCTCCCGATGGATCGCTGGTCGAGATAGTCGAATTGCCCCAGAAGAGATGGTTTCTGGGATGCCAATTCCACCCGGAGTTCAAATCTAAACCCCTTTCCCCTCATCCCCTTTTCATCTCTTTCGTGAGGGCAGCTCTGGAGTACAAAATGGAGCGAGCAATGGGAGAGGAGCCTCGAGAGGGCCCCCGAGCGGCAGTTGGGGCGCCAGCAGTGAGCTCCCATGTTGTGGGAGGCTGAGATGGACCCCGAGGTCTCGGAGTTGAAGGTAGGACCTCTGCAGTTGAAAAAAGGAGGACGATTGTTCCTCATTGCGGGACCCTGTGTGATAGAGTCCCGCGACCAGACCATGGAGATAGCTTCCTTCCTCACCGAGCTCTGCCAGGATCTTTCAATCCCTCTGATTTTCAAGTCCTCCTACGATAAAGCCAATAGGACCTCGGTTTCCTCTTTCAGGGGCCCTGGTCTGAGCCGAGGGCTCGAGATTCTGGCCGAGGTCAAAGAGACTCTGGGTATTCCTGTGGTCTCGGATGTCCACTGCAGGACAGAGGTGGAGCCAGCGTCCAGGGTGTTGGACTTGATACAGATTCCAGCCTTTCTTTGCAGACAGACGGATCTTCTCATTGCGGCTGCGAGGAGCGGTCTTCCAGTGAATGTGAAGAAAGGCCAATTTCAGGCTCCATGGGATATGCTCCCAGTAGTAGAGAAGATAAGGCACGCTGGGAACAACATGGTCATGATATCCGAGAGGGGCACCTGTTTCGGATACAATAATCTGGTGGTGGATTTTCGGTCCCTACTCATTCTGAGGAGCATGGGGGTTTTTGTGGTCTTTGATGGGACTCACAGCGTGCAGCTCCCTGGGGGCCTGGGATGCTCATCGGGAGGCCAGAGGGAGTTCATAGGGCCCCTGGCCAGGGCAGCAGTGGCCGTTGGGGTGGATGGGGTCTTTCTGGAGGTCCATCCAGATCCGGACAAGGCCTTGTGCGACGGACCCAATAGCCTTCCCCTCGGCAACCTGAGGGGACTGCTGGAAGAGATTTCCCAAATCCATGAGTTTCTGAGCCGTGGAGGGGGTCTTGGAGGAGGAAATAGTCAGAAAGTCCCTTGAGAGCGCGAAAAGGGTCCTGGAAATAGAATCCAGAGCCATAGGGGACTTAGTGAATAACCTCGGCGTGGAGTTTGGCCGCGCCGTGAGCCTGATGTTCAGGTGCCAGGGAAAGGTGATTTTGTCCGGGGTTGGCAAATCGGGTCACGTGGCGAGAAAGATAGCCTCCACGCTCTCGAGCACTGGGACTCCTTCCCTCTTCCTCCATCCAGCCGAGGGAGTCCACGGGGACTTGGGAATGGCCACCTCCGAGGATGTATTCCTCTTCATATCCCACAGCGGATGTAGTGAGGAGGTGTTGCAACTGGTACCATTTGTCAAGAGACTCGGCTGCCCCGTGATCTCCATAACAGGGAGCAAGGGTTCACCCCTTGCCCGGGTAAGCGATGTGGCGGTGATAGTAGAGGTCAAGGAAGAGGCCTGTCCTCTGGGGCTGGCCCCCACAGCAAGCACAACAGCCACTTTGGCTGTTGGGGACGCCATGGCCATCGCCCTTTTGGAACTTAGGGGGTTCACCCCTTCGGATTTCGCCAGATTGCATCCAGGCGGGAGGTTGGGCAAGAGGCTCCTGCTCAGGGTCTCGGATCTCATGCACACAGGCGAAAGCATCCCCCTTGTCCACAAGGACACCTGTATGAGGGATGCGATCCTCGAGATAACTTCAAAAGGGCTAGGGGTCACAGGGGTTCTGGATGACTCGGGAAAACTGATCGGCGTCATCACTGATGGAGATCTCAGAAGGGGTCTCCAGAGGGGCAATCATATGTTGGAGGAGCCTGCCTCGGCTGTCATGACCTGCAATCCCAAGTGCATTTCCGCAAGCTCCCTCGCAGTGGATGCCCTGAACAAGATGCAAAGACATGCCATCACCTCGCTTTTCGTCTACGATGGGGATGATGAGAGGGAAGTGGCAGGGGTGATCCACCTCCACGATTTGTTGAGGGCCGGTGTGGTTTGATGCCGAGGAAACGGGCAACGGTTGTACTCATCGGCTTCATGGCGTGGCTCTTTGCTACGACGAGGCCTCAAGCCGAAGAGGCCGAAAAAGAGAGATCTTCCGCGGACCTCGATACTTACGTGCAGATAAAGGGTGTTCACTTCCAGGAGTTCGGGGAGTCCGGTCTAACCGTGGAGCTATGGTCTTCATCTGGCAAGTATTCGAGGAGGGGGGAGAGCTTGGAGTTGGAAGGGGTGAAGGTTCTAGTACGGAGTGGAAGCGGTCAGTCCAAGAAGATGATGGAGCTAAGGGGAAAAAGGGGAAATGTGCAACTGGAAGAGAAGCTTGTCACGGTCAAAGGCGATGTCCAGGTGATCACGGAGGATGGTTATGAGCTTCAGACCGATGAGGCCACGTACAGCTATGAGACCAGGGAAATAGAGGGACCTGGGCCCGTGAAGGTCATTGGACCTGAGGGCGTGACAACAGGAGTTGGCTTCCATGTATGGGTGGAAGAAAAGGTGGTGCTAGTGCACCGTTCAGTGGAGACCATCTTGGAGCCAGGGGCGATCCAGAAGGCGAAGGAGAAGCTCAAGGAATGAGGTGTAGCCCTCTGATCCTTCTCGTTATCTTTGCCAGCATATCTCTTTCTCGGTGGGCTTGGCCTTTGGATCCGGCCCAATGGGAAAAGAAAGACAAAGAGCTTGCCGAAAGTCCCACTGTCCTCACAGCCGACAGCATGGAGATCAGGCTAGATGAGAGCCTTATTCGCTACAAGGGAAATGTCAGGGTGAGACAGCCAAAATATCTCCTGGATGCCCAGGAAATGGAATTGAGGTGGGATCCACAAACCAGAAAGATCAAGCAGCTTCTAGCCAAGGGGAAGGTGAGGATGGAGACCGAGGATGCAACAGGGAGTTGCGGGTTGGCCTTGGTGGACCTGGAAAAGGAAGTTATAGAGATGACGGAACATCCCAAAATGGTCCAAGGGGGTGAACATGTGGAAGGGGAGAGGATAGTGTATTCCATCAGGGCGAAAAGAAGCACGGTCTTGGGCGGAAAGGAGAGGAGAGTCCGAACGCTAGTAGTTCCGGGGGGGACCAAATGAACAATCCCCAAGGAGGGGTTCTGGAGGCCAAGGGACTGACAAAGAGATTTGGCTCCAGGACGGTTGTGAAGGGAGTCGATCTCCACGCTTGTCAAGGGGAGATAGTGGGCCTTCTAGGGCCCAATGGAGCTGGCAAGACGACCATCTTCTATATGCTGACGGGTGCAATCAGGCCAGATGGTGGAAGGGTGATTCTCCTTGGAGAGGATGTGACAGAGGCCCCAATGTACATGAGGGCCAGAAAAGGACTCAATTACTTGCCACAGGAATCATCCATATTCAGAAGGCTCACTGTTGAGGAGAACCTCCTTCTCATATTGGAACTTTGGGAGCTCGATCCATTGAGGAGAAAGGAGAGGTGTAAGGAACTCCTGAGGGAACTTCGCATAGAGCACCTAGCTCGTAACAAGGCCTATTCCCTCTCTGGGGGAGAGACAAGAAGGGTGGAAATATGCCGCTCCTTGGCCATAAATCCCAAGTTCATATTACTCGATGAGCCATTCTCAGGAATCGATCCCCTGGCTGTCTTGGAGATACAGAACATAGTGAGGGGGCTTAAGGAAAGGGGAATAGGAGTGATCATCACTGATCACAATGTGAGGGAGACATTGGGAGTTTGCGACCGAGCTTACATAATAAACGAGGGGGAAATCTTGGAGATGGGGACTCCAGAGGAGATCGCAGTGAGCGAGAAGGCGAGGCGATTCTACTTGGGAGACAGCTTCAGACTCTAACTCTCCCCAGTCTCTTTTTTCCGTGGCCCTTCAATTCATACCCCTTTCTCGAGCCCAATGAGCGCTCTCCAGTCCACGTGTCTTGGGTTGGGACCCAGAGAATTCGAGCTTGGACTGGGGGGTCTTCCATGGGGTAAAATGGCTTCTACGGGATGAGGGATCAGAGAGGACAGGGATCAGAGAGGACTTAGAGGATCCATCCCGAGGAGGAGGTGTCCGAAATGCTCTTGCAAGCGCTGCAGAAGGTTTTCGGAACAGCCAACGAAAGGGCCCTGAAAAAAATTGCACCCATTGTCGAAGAGATAAATGCTTTAGAGCCCTCCATGAGGAAGCTAAGCGATGGGGAACTGAGGGCCAAGACCATTCTTTTCCGTGAGAGGCTGCGCGAGAGGGTTTTGGAAGTAATGGAATCGTACAGGGACCTGGGGGCCAGCGAACTTGCCCGGGTAGTGAGGGACCTTTCCCTCCACAAATTGGTTTTCCCAGAGGATCTCCGGGGAGATGGCCCCGAAGAATGGTCAGAGGATTTGGAAGAGAGGGTTGACGAGCTAAAGGCTCAGATCAAGAGGACAATTGCCGACACCCTCGACGAGCTTCTCCCAGAGGCCTTCGCTGTAGTCAGGGAGGCTGCGAGGAGGACATTGGGTGAGCGGCCCTTCGATGTCCAGCTTGCCGGAGGAATAGTCCTCCACCAGGGCAAGATAGCCGAGATGGCGACCGGAGAGGGCAAGACCCTCGTTGCCACCCTTCCCGTTTATCTCAATGCGCTGAGCGGCCGAGGGGTCCATGTGGTCACGGTCAATGATTACCTGGCGAAAAGGGACAGGGATTGGATGGGGCAAATCTACGAGTTCCTCGGTCTCACTGTGGGCGTGATCTACCATGACATGCCCCAGGAGGAGAGAAAGAGGGCATACCAATGCGATGTGACCTACGGGACCAATAGCGAGTTCGGATTCGATTATCTCAGGGACAACATGGCAGTTCGCTTGGAGGATCAGGTCCAAAGGGGCTTCCATTACGCCATAGTGGACGAGGTTGACTCCATTCTCATTGACGAGGCCAGGACCCCTCTGATCATCTCGGGTCCAGTGGAGAGGGAGACCAACAAGTTCGCTGAACTGAAGCCCATGGTCCAGAGGCTGGTCCAGAGCCAGACTTTCCTCGTGAACAAGCTCCTTGCAGAAGCAGAGAAGCTCCTGGAAGAAGGTAAAGAGTACGAAGCAGGCATAAGAATGCTGCAGGCAAAGAGAGGGGCGCCCAAGAACAAGAGGCTCCTCAAGCTCTTGCAAGATTCCAGAAACAAGAAGCTCGTGGAAAGGGTGGAGCTCGACCACATTCGGGACAAGACCATGTGGCAGATAGATGAGGAGCTCTTTTTTACCATAGATGAGAAGTCAAATGTCGTGGACCTCACGGAGAAAGGCCGTGTGGCCCTGTCGCCGAAGGATCCCAATTTCTTCGTCTTGCCGGACTTGGCCGAGCTGGACTCCAATCCCGAGACCACTGCTGAGGAGAGGGAAAGGGCCGAAAGGGAGTTCCAGGAGAAAAGCGAGATCCTCCAAAACATATTCCAGCTTCTCAGGGCTTATTCCCTATTCGAGAAGGATGTCAACTATGTGGTTTCCGATGGCCAGGTGATCATAGTGGACGAGTTTACGGGTCGTCTCATGCCCGGCCGAAGGTATAGCGACGGACTCCACCAGGCTCTGGAGGCAAAAGAAGGTGTCAAGATAGAGGCGGAGACCCAGACCCTGGCCACTATAACCATCCAGAACTATTTCCGCATGTACGAGAAACTTGCCGGAATGACCGGAACAGCGGAGACAGAGGCCGAGGAGTTCAACAAGATATACAAGCTAGATGTCGTGGTCATACCCACCCACAAGCCGTGCATCAGGAAGGACTATCCGGACGTAATATTCCGGACAAAGAGGGAGAAATACAAGGCCATAATCCACGAGATAGAAGAGTGTCACAAGAGGGGACAACCAGTTCTCGTGGGAACGGTATCAGTGGAGGTCTCAGAGCTCCTGAGCAGGATGCTACCCCGCCATATCCGTCATTCGGTCCTCAATGCCAAGAGGCACAAGGAGGAGGCCGAGATAGTGGCCAGAGCTGGCCAGATGGGGGCTGTGACCATAGCCACTAACATGGCCGGTAGGGGGACGGACATAAAACTGGGTCCTGGTGTCGTCGAGTTGGGCGGACTTCACATAATAGGCACTGAGAGGCACGAGGCCAGAAGAATAGACAGACAGCTGAGGGGAAGAGCTGGAAGACAAGGAGATCCGGGTTCGTCTCGCTTCTACCTATCCCTCGAGGATGACCTCCTTCGCATCTTCGGTTCTGAGCGAATAGCCTCTATCATGGACAAGATTGGGATGCAGGAAGGGGAGCCCATAGAACATCCCCTGGTAACGAGAGCCATAGAGAATGCGCAGAGAAGGGTGGAACAGCACAACTTCGAGATAAGGAAGCACCTGCTTGAATATGACGACGTGATGAATAGGCAGAGAGAAGTGATATATGCCCAGAGGCAGAGGATCCTCCTGGGGGACCGTCTCCAAAACGATGTCAGCGAGATGATAAGGCAGTGGGCAGATGAGGCCGTGGATCGCTATGTTCCCATCAAGTCTCAGCCCGATGAATGGGACCTACAAGGCCTGGGCCGAGAGATAAGGATGAGGCTTGGGGTTCCATGGGATGGCATGGACCTCAAAGAGCTCACGAGCGTGGATGCCCTGAAGGAAAAGGTCTACGAGAGGCTCATGGGTTTCTACAGGAGAAAAGAGGAACTCTATGGCAACGATATAATGAGGTATGTGGAAAAGATTGTGCTCCTTCAGACCCTCGATAGCCTCTGGAAAGAACACCTTCTCAACATGGATCACCTCAAAGAAGGGATTGGCCTCAGAGGCTATGCCCAAAGGGATCCCCTGAGAGAGTACCAGAAAGAGGGATACGAGATGTTCATCGCCCTGACTGAGAGAATCCGTACAGAGGCAGTAGAGAAGCTTTTCAGGGTGCAAGTGGCCGCGGAGAGCCCATCCAGACAAGTGAGGCCCGCAAGGGCAGTGGCGGCCATGGGAAGAGGAGAAGGAAGATCGGCCGAGTCCTCCGCAGAGAACAGAACCATAAGGCGATCGGGTCGAAAGATCGGAAGGAACGACCCCTGTCCATGTGGAAGCGGAAAGAAGTACAAGAAGTGCTGTGGTCAGAGGTAAGGAATCAGACCCTGGTATTGGACAAGGTGAGAAATCTAAAAGCGAGCGATTCCCTTGCCAGGGGATAGTAGGTGGGGCCGTGTTGGAGGTCTCCTCCTCGTAGGGATTGTCATGAAAAGGATCTCCTCCGGGAGTCCGGGCTGAGACGGAGGAAAGCCCCCGAGGCGATGAGCCTCGATTATTGTGGGCCAATCGGGAGGAAGATTATGAAGGTGGATCCCAAGACGGGAGTTGAAGGCTTTTTGTTTTCGGCTGTGAGCTGTGGGATGAAGCGGGATGAGGGTAGTCTGGATTTGGCTCTCATATATTCTCCAAGGGGAGCGAGTGTCGCCGGGGCTTTCACCAGGAATCTCGTTGTAGCAGCCCCTGTTGCCCTTGACAGGGATAGATTGAAGTTGGGTTACTGCAAGGCGATCCTGGCAAATGCTGGTTGCGCCAATGCGTGCACCGGTCCTGAGGGGTATCGAGATGCGTTGCTCACCTGTGAGTGGATAGCGAAGGAACTGGGGATCCAACCCGAGGAAGTGATGCTAGCCTCAACTGGGGTAATAGGCACCAGGCTTCCCCTGGAGAAGATGAGGAAGGGTATACCCCAATTGGTGAGAGGGCTCCATGTATCGAGACTGGAGGATGTGGCTAGGGCCATTATGACCACTGATACGAGACCCAAGGTCACTTGTAGGCAAATCTCCATAGGCAAGACGAGCGTGAAAATCGCTTCGGTTGCCAAGGGGGCTGGGATGATCCACCCCCGCATGGCCACAATGTTATGCTTTGTTGTGACCGATGCCGCTATCTCCCCCTCCCTTCTCCAAGAATGTCTCAACAGATGCCTCCCCACATCCTTCAATTCCATAACTGTCGACGGGGATACGAGCACCAATGATACCGTTCTTGTCCTGGCAAACGGATCCCGCCCAAATGCGTCCATTGGCCGTGGGTCGAGGGAGGAAGAGCTCTTTGTCTCAGGGATGGGCCAAGTTTTGGAAGAGATGGCCCTTGAGATTGTGCGAGATGCAGAAGGGGCAACGAAACTCGTTCACGTGCGTGTTGAGGGAGCGGAGGATGAGGATTCGGCCCAGAAGGCGGCTAGGGCGATAGCTCACTCGCCCCTGGTCAAGACTGCTTTTTATGGGGAAGATGTGAACTGGGGCAGGATCGTTGCTGCAGCGGGCTACAGTGGCGCTTCCATGAAAGTGGAGGAGTTGGATCTGTGGTACGACGATATTCAGGTTCTGAGAAAGGGAACCCCCTTGGGACCCATCGCCGAAGAAAAGGCCAAGGAGGTGGTGAGAAGGAGGGAGTTCACAGTGACAATCAACCTCGGAGTGGGCTCCTTCAAGGCCACGATCCACACCTGCGACTTGAGCCCATCCTACGTTCACATAAACGGCAGTTACAGGAGCTGACTTCAGGGCCGTAGTTGGGATGCTCCCTCGTGATCCTTTGGGCAAAAAGCCATCAAAGGGGTGCAGGGAGCTTCCAATTCTCCACAGCTCAATTTCCGTGAACATATCCCCTTCGTGCTATTGACAAACAAGGCATCTCTGCTAACATATGGGCCAACTTCTTGACTTGGGCAAAGTGGGTTCCCTCCCAGAGGGTGGTCATGGAACCGCAAGAGGAAAAAAGACGGTTTCCCAGATTGGATGCCGTCAATTTGGTCTCTTACACGCAACTGGATCAGGACAATAATCCAGTCGACATGGGGATGTGCAAAAGCTTGGATTTGAGCTTGGGTGGGGTCACCATCAGAGTGCACCGATCCTTTGACGTCAACTCCTGTTTGGAGATGGTGATGGCTTTGGGAGACAGATTGATAAAGTCAAGCGGAAGGGTGGTACACGTGAGAAGGGTGAAGAAGGATCTTTATGATGTAGGGGTCTGCTTCACCCAGGTAGAGGAGGCAGACCGGGCCATCATCGAGGCTTTTTTCCGGGAAAAAACACACCCCAGTCCAGGAAACCTGGATGACTGAGAGCGCGTATCTCTCGCCCCACAGGACTTTTGAAGACCTGGAAGACCAAAGGGCCTTTTTGATTGTGACCGTGGACGGGCCAAGTGGTGCTGGAAAGAGCACCATGGCCAGGATGTTGGCCTGCAAGCTGGGTTTCAAGTACGTGGACACGGGTGCCCTCTACAGGGCAGTGGGATGGTTTGTCCTGAAAAAGGGATTGGATCCCACAAAGGACGAAGATCTCAAGCTCGCATGCGAGTCCATGGATCTCAAAGTGGAGTGGGATGAAAGGGGCAAAATGTTGGTTTTCGTGGGAGGTGAGGACATAACCTCTGAGATCAGGACAGAGTCCATGGGAATGATGGCATCTCTTGTCTCGGCCAAGAGGGTGGTGAGGGAGCACCTCTGGCATGTTCAAAGGGACCTCGGGAGGCTCGGCCGTATGGTGTTCGAGGGGAGAGATATGGGGAGTCGAGTCTTCCCAGAGGCTCGGGTTCGTTTCTTTTTGACAGCGGAGGCCGAGGAGAGAGCGAGGAGAAGATGGAAGGAGCTCAGGGCTCAGGGGCAGGAGGTGGAATTTCAGGAAGTCTCCTGTGCCATGATGAGAAGGGACGAGCAGGACAGTTCCAGGGAAATCGCCCCTCTAGAAATTCCCGATGGGGCAATAGTCATAGACACTACTAGGCTCGCTCCAGAGGAAGTATTGGAGCTCATGGTGAGGGAGGTGACCTCCAGGATGACGTTGCGAGGCATCTCTCAGGGAGGTGTGCCCCAGGAGACATAGTGCCGCAGTTTGCTTTCCTTTCCTTGGGGAGCAAGGGGCTAGAGTGATGGATGTTTCCCTGCCCCGTATTCTGGGCAGGTCAAAATTGGAAGATTGGGGGTAAAGGTTATATGCAAGGGGAAGAGACAATGACCTCGGGGAATGATCTGGCCGCAGAAACCAAGGCCGTTGAGGCAAAGTCCGAGGTCCCACAAGAGGAGAGAAAAGAGGAGTTCCAGAACCTTTTCGAGGAGTCCCTCAGCCAGTTGCAGGAGGGAGAGCTCATAAAGGGTAGAGTGGTCCATGTGGGCAAGGAACACGTGATGGTGGATGTTGGCTACAAGTGCGAAGGTCAGATCCCAATCCACGAGTTTCAAGCTGAGGACGGCACGGTCACAGTCAAGGAAGGGGATCTCATCGATGTCCTTGTGGAGTCCAGGGATGACGAGGAAGGGGAGATAGTCCTTTCCAAGACCAAGGCCGACAAGATAAGGGTGTGGGAGGAGATCCGAAGGGCCCACGAGACCGGAGAAACAGTGGAAGGGAAGATAGTGGCCAAGGTCAGGGGGGGACTATCCGTGGACATAGGGGTCCTGGCCTTCTTACCCGGTTCCCAGGTGGATCTGAGACCTGTGAGAAACCTCGACAGGTTCATAGGGCAGACCTTCTCCTTCAAGGTCCTCAAGTACAACAGGAGAAGGAACAACGTAGTGCTCTCGAGGAGGGTCGTCCTCGAGGAAGAGAGGGCGAGGGCCAAAGAGGCAATACTCTCCTCCCTCCAAGAAGGGATGATGGTCAGCGGTGTGGTGAAGAACATAACTGATTACGGTGCGTTCGTGGATCTGGGAGGCGTGGATGGCCTTCTCCACATCACGGATATGTCCTGGGGGAGGATAAAGCACCCGACCGAGGTGGTGCAGGTGGGGCAGAAGCTGGATCTCAAGGTGCTCCACTTCGACAGGGAAAGGGAGAGGGTGTCCCTGGGCCTCAAACAAACCCTACCGGATCCATGGAACTTCGTTGAGGAGAGGTACCCGGTGGGGAGCCGTCACCAGGGAAAGGTAGTCAGCATAACGGACTATGGAGCCTTCGTGGAGCTGGAAAAGGGGGTCGAGGGTCTTGTTCACATCTCGGAGATGAGCTGGAGCAAGAGGCTCAAGCACCCATCAAAATTGGTGAGCATCGGAGATCTGGTTGACGTGGTGGTTTTGGCTGTGGACAAGGCTAGGAGGCGCATTTCCTTGGGAATGAAGCAGCTCAAGCCCAACCCATGGGTCACAGTTGCTGAGAAATATCCCGTGGGGACGGTCTTGCAGGGCAAGATCAGGAACATAACGGAATTCGGGATATTCATAGGGCTGGATGAGGGGATAGATGGGATGGTCCACGTCTCGGACATCTCCTGGACCAAGCGCATAAAACATCCTGGGGAGATTTACAAGAAAGGCCAGGAGGTCCAGGCCATAGTGCTCCACATTGACCAGGAAAATGAGAGATTCTCTTTGGGAATAAAGCAGCTCGAGCCAGATCCTTGGGAGTCGATTCCATCCAAGTATCCTGTGGGCACAAAGGTCAAGGGGAAGGTGACAAGTGTTACGGACTTTGGCGTGTTCCTTGAAATAGAGGAGGGGATAGAGGGTCTCGTTCACATCTCTGAACTGAGGAAGGAGAAGGTGAAGAGCGCATCCGAGGTGTGCAGGGAGGGCGATGAGCTCGAGGCCATGGTGATCCATCTGGATCCGAAGGACAGGAAGATAGGGCTCAGTGTCAAGGCCCTCCAGAGAAAGGAAGAGGAAGCCGAAGTGAGGGGCTATTTGGCTAACCAAAGGCCCTATGGCACGACCATAGGTGCCCTGCTCAAGGACGAGCTTCTCAAAAGATCTAAAAGTACAGCGAAAACAGCACCTCCCCAAGGGGAAGAGGAGACTGAGGTTTAAGGGATGGGGGGTCCAGGGTCCAAGTCATGAGGAGGAAACGTTCTTGGATAATAGGATTCTTGGTGGTTCTGGCAATTTGTCTCCTGCTCGTCCTGGGCACGGATGTTCTCACCAGATGGCTCGGCAGCCAGAAGGCCCTTGCCGGGGGTGAGAAGGTGGCGGTGGTGAGGGTCGAGGGAATGGTCCTGGATGCCAGGCAAGTGTTAGAAGCCCTGGAAAGACAGGCTAAAGACCCCAAGGTAAAGGCCATAGTGCTGAGAGTCGACTCCCCAGGAGGGGCGGTTGCTCCTACTCAAGAGATATTTCGTGCCGTAAGAGCCCTGAGTAAGAGGAAGAAGGTCGTTGCTTCCCTCGGCTCCATGGCGACATCGGGCGGCTACTATGTGGCATGTGCTGCGGAGAGGATAGTTGCCAATCCCGGGACGCTTACGGGCTCAATCGGAGTGGTTGTGCATTTGGCCAATTTCGAGAAGCTCCTGAGCAGATTGGGCATAGAGGGGCAGGTGGTGAAAAGCGGCGACTTTAAGGATATGGGCTCAATATACAGGCCCCTGAGTGAAAGGGAAAGGAACATTTTGCAAGAGGTAGTGAACGACGTTCACGAACAGTTCGTGGAGGACGTGGCGAGATCCAGAAACATGGAACTGGAACAGGTGAGAACCATTGCAGATGGCAGGATTTTCTCTGGAAGACAAGCCAAGGGACTTGGCCTTGTGGATGAGCTTGGGGGGTTGAAGGAGGCGATACAACTGGCGGCAAAGATGGCTCAGATCAAAGGAGAGCCCCTGGTCTTGGAAGAACCAAAGGAGAAGTTCTCCCTTTTGAGGTGGCTTTTGGATACCTCTTTCGGTTCCTTGATGACAAATCGGGAATACCTTCTCTCTGGCATCCTCTTTCTGTTCCAGCCGTGAGTGGCGGCCGGCTTGAAAATTGGATCTTCATCTGATACCTTTGGTCTAATACTTTCCTTGGCCCGAGGGGATAGAACCTGTGTGGCAGACCAATGGCTGGCCACCCTTCGGTCCCCTAGCCTGGATGAACAGCCCGAGATTCCATCTTCACTCCTTGCCGAGAGGAAAAGCCAGTTGATGGTTGCATCGGTGGACATAGGGGCAAACAGCGTGAGACTCCTAGTAGGGAGAGTCCTCCCCGGTGGCCATGTGGAGAGAATTTGCCAAGAAAGGGCCATTGTGAGGCTGGGAAGAGGAGTGAAGGGAACGGGGTTTTTGCAAAAGGAGTCAGTGGAGCTGGCCTTGGATGTCCTAGGACGATACGTGACCGTTGCGGCTGAGAAAGGGGCGGAGAAAATCTTGGCATGCGCCACAAGTGCCGTGCGAGAGGCGAAAAACGCCCCTTTGTTTCTCAGTGCTGTGAAAGCCGAGACCGGTCTTGAGGTCAAGGTCTTGAGCGGCTGGGAGGAGGCTTCTTGGAGCATGGAGGGGATGAAGGGAGTGTGGGAAGACCCCCCACCTCTCTGGATGGGCGTGGATGTCGGAGGTGGAAGCACCGAGATATTCCTGGCCCAGGGAGATGTGCTTCTGGATGCCCGGAGCATTCCTCTGGGGATGGTGGGCTTGACCGAAGAGTTTTTCAAGGAGGATCCTCCAACGAGGGAATCCCTTAAGATGAGCAAGGAGCGAGCCAAAGAGTCTCTCCATGGGGCCATAAGGGGACTCGGCCTCTGGAAGAAGGGGATACCCCTCGTGGGTACAGCGGGCACTGTAACCACTTTGGCCGCCCTCGAGGCCAGAATGAGCGATTACAATGGAGATCTGATACACGGACAGATCCTAAGCCGGGAGAAGGTGAGGAAATGGATCGCTACGCTTGCGAGCATGGGCAGGGAGGAAAGGCTAAAACTCGCGGGAATGGAGAGGGGGAGGGAGGACGTAATAGTTGCTGGGGCGGTGATAGTGGACGCAGTGCTGGATTTGGCTGGAGTTCGAGAGCTTATGGTGAGTGACCACGGGCTGCTGGAAGGCATAGCCAAGATGGCACCTGAGCTTGGCCAGTTGCTGCCTGCCAGAGGTGCAGGCGAGACCCTAGAGAGAAAGGGCGGGATGGGAGAGTCATGTTGGACGATGAATTGAGAGACGGACTTACCTTCGACGACGTGCTTCTGATTCCCGCGGAATCGGAAGTGATGCCCAAGGATGTTGATGTGAGCACGTGGCTTACACCAGCAATACCCCTAAAGATTCCCCTGGTCAGTGCAGCCATGGATACTGTGACGGAATCCCAGACCGCAATAGCCATGGCCAGAGAGGGGGGCATAGGGATAATTCACCGCAATATGAGCATCCAGCAGCAGGCCAGGGAGGTGGAGAAAGTAAAGAAGTCAGAAAGTGGGATGATCCTGGATCCCATAACAGTGAGGCCTGACCAGAAGATAAGGGATGCCCTGGATGTGATGAAGAAGTATGGGATATCGGGAGTGCCCGTGACCGTGGAAGGGAAGCTCGTGGGGATCCTGACCAATAGGGACCTGAGGTTCGAGACGGATCTTGACAAGCCCGTCTCGGACGTGATGACCAAGGAAAGGTTGGTCACCGTGCCGCCTGGGATAACCCTTGAGGAATCCAAGAGCCTCCTCCACAAGCACAGGATAGAGAAGCTTCTCGTGGTGGACGACGACTTCAGGCTCAAGGGGCTCATAACCATCAAGGACATCGAGAAGACCATAAAGTATCCCAATGCCTGCAAGGACCACTGGGGAAGATTGAGGGTTGGGGCCGCTGTGGGGACCTCCCCCGAGACCATGGAGAGGGTGGACGCCCTTCTCAAGGCAGGGGCGGATGTCATCGTTGTGGATACCTCCCATGGCCATTCCAGGAAGGTGATAGAGACCGTCAGGGAGATCAAGGCCACCTTCCCCGATGCCCAGGTCATAGCTGGAAATGTGGCAACAGGAGAGGGTACAGAGGCCCTGATCAAGGCTGGGGCAGATGCGGTGAAGGTGGGGGTTGGCCCTGGTTCCATCTGCACGACGAGGATAGTGGCCGGAGTTGGGGTGCCCCAGATAACCGCCATCGCGGACGCTTACAAGGTGGCGAGCAAATACGGCATCCCCATAATAGCTGACGGCGGGATAAAGTTCTCTGGAGACATAACCAAGGCCATGGCAGCTGGAGCCCACAGCGTGATGATAGGAAGCCTCCTGGCCGGGACAGAGGAATCTCCAGGAGAGACGGTCCTTTTCCAGGGCCGAACTTACAAGGTCTACAGGGGAATGGGGTCCATCGAGGCCATGAGACAGGGAAGCAGGGACAGATACGGCCAGGATGAAATGGAGGAAGATGGCGCCAAGCTTGTCCCCGAGGGCATAGTGGGCAGGGTCCCGTACAGGGGCCCCTTATCTGCAACGGTGTTTCAGTTGGTGGGAGGGCTTCGCTCCGGAATGGGGTACCTGGGTTGCAGGAATCTGGAAGAACTGAGGAAAAAGGCCAAGTTCATGCGCATAACCGCAGCTGGCCTGCGGGAAAGCCACGTCCACGATGTCATAATCACTCAGGAAGCGCCCAATTATTGGCTGGAAAACAAGTGAAGGTGAGACAGTGGGACCTTTGGATCGAGAGGAGAAGATCCTCATTCTCGACTTCGGATCCCAATATACCCAGCTCATAGCCAGACGAGTTAGGGAGGCTAGGGTATACTGCGAGATCCATCCCTTCAACATGAAGATCCAGGAGATAAAGGCCTTTGGGCCCAAGGGGATAATACTATCAGGAAGCCCATGGAGCGTGAACAATCCCGAAGCCCCCTTGATAGGGAAGGAGGTGCTGGAACTAGGGGTCCCGATCCTGGGCATATGTTACGGAATGCAGCTCATAGCTCATCTCCTGGGCGGCAAAGTAACTGCAGCATCTAACAGGGAATACGGGAGGGCCCAGTTGGAGATACTCGAGGGGGAGGGGATCTTTCAGGGCCTGGAAAGAGTCCAGACCGTGTGGATGAGCCATGGGGATCGGATAGAGAGGATGCCAGCTGGCTTCCAGGCAATAGCCAGGTCGGAGAATTCTCCCATCGCCGCGTTCAGGGACAGGGAAAAGAGAATATACGGGGTGCAGTTTCACCCGGAGGTAGTCCACACAAAACATGGAAAGGCGATGCTCAGGAACTTTGCCCTCAAGGTCTGCAAATGCAAACCTAGGTGGACCATGAGATCGTTTATAGAGAACGCAACCGTCTCCTTGAAGGACAGGATAGGTCCCGAAAAGGTCATATGTGCCTTGAGCGGTGGGGTGGACTCATCGGTGACTGCGGCTTTGCTGTGGAGGGCGGTAGGAGACAAGCTCCATTGCATCTTCGTGGATAATGGTCTTCTCAGGGAGGGAGAAGCCAAAGAAGTGACCCAGGTCTTCAGTCGGACCTTCAGGGCAAACCTCCACTTCGTGGATGCAAGAGAGGTATTTCTCGAGCGTCTCAAAGGTGTTGTGGATCCAGAGGCCAAGAGGAAGGTCATAGGTGAGGAGTTCATCAGGATCTTTGAGAGGGAGGCGAGAAAGCTGGGTGAGGTCAAATTCCTGGCGCAGGGGACTCTTTACCCCGATGTCATAGAGAGCGTTTCTTTCAAGGGGCCGTCCGCAACAATAAAAAGCCACCACAATGTGGGTGGGCTTCCAGAGGCCATGGATCTCGAGCTAGTGGAACCTCTGAGGGAGCTCTTCAAGGACGAGGTTCGGGAATTGGGAAGGGAGCTGGGGCTTCCCCCGGCCATAGTGGAGAGGCAGCCCTTTCCGGGGCCAGGTCTTGCGATCCGCATCGTTGGGGAAGTGACGAGAGAGAGGTTAGAGATACTGAGAAAGGCTGACTCCATAGTGATCGAGGAGGTCAAAAGGGCAGGACTTTACAGGAAACTTTGGCAATCCTTCGCCGTGTATCTCCCTGTGCGTTCCGTGGGGGTGATGGGCGATGAGAGGACCTATGAAGAGGTGATAGCTGTGAGAGCTGTCACCAGCGAGGATGGAATGACAGCGGACTGGGCCAGGCTCCCAGACGCCCTCCTGAGACGCATCTCCAACCGCATAATAAACGAGGTGGCCGGCATCAATAGGGTCGTATACGATATCTCTTCCAAGCCTCCAAGCACCATAGAATGGGAATGAAGGGGAGGAGCCCGACTAGTCCCGATCCACAAGCGGGGGAATGGGATATGAACAAGGCTTGTTTCGTTCATCTGCATCTCCATAGCGAATACAGCCTCCTGGATGGTGCCATACGATTCTCGGAGGTCTTGCCTCTGGCCAAGTCCATGGGAATGGAAGCCATGGCCCTCACAGACCATGGGAACCTATTCGGCGCCATATCCTTTTACCAGGAGGCCAGGGCCCTGGGAATAAAGCCCATAATAGGATGCGAACTCTATGTGGCGCCCAAATCCATTCACGAGAAGGCCCCGCTGCAGAGAAACTCCACCCACGAAGGCAACCATCATTTGGTCCTTCTGGCCAAGGATATTGGCGGCTACAGGAACCTCCTTAAGCTCTGCACCATGGCGCATCTAGAGGGATTCTACTACAAGCCCAGAATTGACAAGGAGCTTTTGTCCCAGTATTCCGCCGGGCTTTTGGCCATGAGTGCCTGCCTCCACGGCGAAATTCCCACCTTGTTGCTTCAAGGACAATGGGAGAGGGCAAAGGAGGTGGCCCTCTGGTACAAGGACTTGTTTGGGGAGGACTTCTTCCTGGAGCTCATGGACAATGGGATCGAGGAACAGAAGAAGGTCAATCAGGGTCTGATTGAGCTTGGGAGGGAGCTGGGGATAGGAGTTGTGGCAACCAATGACTGCCACTACCTCCGAAGGGAGGATGCGAAGGCCCACGATGTGCTCCTTTGCATTCAGACGGGAAAGACCCTCGCCACTGCTTCTCGCCTCAAATTCAAAACGGATCAATTCTACTTCAAAAGCCAAGAAGAGATGCTCCAGGCCTTCAGAGAGATACCAGAGGCAATCGAGAACACTTTGGCAATAGCCGAGAGGTGTTCCCTGGAGCTGGAGCTAGGAAGATACCGATTCCCCAATTTCCCTCTGGGAAATGGGGAGGCTCCAGAGGACAGGCTCGAGGCATTGGCACGCCAGGGCTTCCAGGAGAGGATGAAGGAGATGGAGGCTCAAGATCCAAACTGGTACAGGGAAAAGGCCGCCTCATACCTCAGAAGACTCGAGTACGAGCTAAGTGTGATAAAGGAGATGGGGTTTTCGAGTTACTTCCTCATTGTCCACGACTTCATAGAGCATGCGAGGACAAGCGGGATTCCGGTGGGGCCAGGTAGGGGATCTGCAGCGGGGAGCCTTGTTGCCTATTCCTTGAGGATAACCGACGTGGATCCCATCCGGTACAATCTTCTCTTCGAGCGTTTTCTCAATCCCGAAAGGAAGAGCATGCCCGATATAGACGTGGACTTTTGCAAGATTGGCAGGGATCAGGTCATAAGATATGTGGCCCAAAGATACGGAGAGGAAAATGTTGCCCAGATCACGACCTTTGGCAGAATGGAGGCTAGGGCAGTGGTGAGGGATGTGGGGCGGGTCCTGGGGATGCCCTACGATGAGGTTGACAGACTGGCCAAGCTGATCCCCGCTGAGCCGGGGATCACCCTGGAAAAGGCCATGGCACTGGAGCCGAGATTGACAGAAATGGCATCCCAAGATGGCCAGATAAAGGAACTTCTGGAGATAGCCAAGTCCCTCGAGGGGCTGGTGAGACATGCATCTACCCATGCGGCCGGAGTCGTCATATCCGATAGTCCCATCGTCGAGAGCGTTCCCCTTTACAGGAGCAAGGAGGGCGAGCTCGTCACCCAGTACGATATGAAGGCGATAGAGCTTGTGGGCCTTATAAAGTTCGACTTCTTAGGCCTGAGGACCCTCACAATGATGGAGGATGTCCTGAGGCTTCTCGCCAAAAGGGGGATAAATCTGGAACTAAAAAGCATTCCCCTGGATGATCGGGCCACGTACGAACTCCTGGGGTCCGGAGACACGGATGGGGTTTTCCAGGTGGAGAGTTCAGGGATGAGGGAGCTCCTTGTCAAGATGAAGCCATCGGTCTTCGAGGACCTCATAGCCCTTGTGGCCCTGTACAGGCCAGGTCCATTGGGAAGTGGAATGGTAGAGGAATTCATAGAGAGGAAACATGGCAGGAAGCCCATAGACTACGAGATCCCCCAGCTCGAGCCCATCCTCAGGGACACGTACGGGATAATCCTCTACCAAGAGCAGGTGATGCAGATCGCTGTGGAGCTTGCTGGATATACCATGGGGCAAGCGGACGTGCTCCGAAAAGCAATGGGCAAGAAGATAGCCAGTGTCATGCAGGAACAGAGGGACTTCTTCATCCAAGGGGCCAGAAAAAACGGGATACCAGAGGATGCAGCTTCCAGGCTATTCGACCTCATGGCCAAGTTCGGTCAATATGGATTCAACAAGTCCCATAGCGCCGCCTATGCCATGCTCACCTACCAAACGGCATATCTCAAGGCTCACTATCCCGTGGAGTTCATGGCCGCCCTGCTCACGAGCGACAAAGAGAAGACGGACAAGGTCATAAGATATCTTGCAGCCTGCAGAAGCCGGTCCATCGAGGTCCTCCCTCCAGATGTAAATGAGAGCGAATACGACTTCTCCGTGAGCGAGGGCAAGATAAGATTTGGCCTCGGTGGTGTGAAAAATGTTGGCAGAAAGGCCATAGAGGCCATACTTCAAGCCAGAAGCAAGGGCAAGTTCCTCTCCCTCGAGGACTTCTGTAAGAGGGTGGATCTCCAGAAGGTGAACAGAAGGGTTATCGAGAGCCTCATAAAGTGCGGGGCTTTTGATTCCTTCGGGGGCCACAGGGCCCAATACATGGCTGCACTGGAAGGCCTCCTGGGCGAGGCCCACAGAGACCACAGGGCCAGAGCCAGAGGCCAGATGAGCATGTTTCCAGTCCCAGGGGGTAGTGTCCCCTCCCCAGAGAGGCTCCCCTCAGTTCCCGAGTGGGATGAGAGAGAAAGGCTGGCTTACGAGAAAGAGAGCCTCGGATTCTACGTGACTGGCCATCCCCTTCGCTCAGCAATGAACAAGGTAGGGGCCTGGTGCAACTCCGATACAGAGAGCCTCCAGCAGATGGAGGAGAAAGCAGAGGTCAGGATCGTGGGGATGAGGAGGGAGCTGAGGAATGTCACGACCAAGAGAGGGGAGCGCATGGGTTTCTTGGTCCTAGAGGATCTCAAGGGTTCCGTTGAGGTCGTATGCTTTCCCGAAGTGTACAGAAAGGCCCTTTCGGTCCTGCAAGAGGATCGTCCCCTCTGTGTGAGGGGCTCCGTGGAGGTCTCGGAGGAGACGAAGAAAATTGTAGCCAGCGAAATTATGAGCATGGAGGAAGTGGAATCTTCCCTCGCCCCTCCTCTGGATGCCGTACTGTGGACCTCCGAGCTCGAGGAAGAGGATCTCTTTGCCCTCAAGGAAATGATTCTCGAGCATCCTGGCCAGAGATCTGTCAGGCTCAAAATGGTCCTAGAAAGCGGCCATGTGGCAGTGCTGGAATTGCCCGATTCCATGAAGATTGCTCCGACGGAGGTTTTCTTGACCAACCTCGAGGCGCGTTTCGGAGGCAAGGTGCAGATAGAGAAAGTGTGACCTTGCGAGGAGTGGATGGCTATCCTTGAATTCGAAAGACCCATCTTGGAGCTGGAGAAAAAGCTAGAGGCACTGAGGGTGCGAGCAGAGCTCGGGGAGGCTTCGCCAGGGGAGGTCAGGAGGCTCGAGCGCCGTCTTCAGAAGCTGAGACAGAAGATAATGGGAAGCCTGACGAGGTGGCAAAGGGTTCAGCTGGCTCGTCACGTGGACAGGCCCCACTGTCTCGACTACATAAAGGGTATGCTGGAGGAGTTTGTTGAGCTCAAGGGAGACAGACTGGGCCACGAAGATCCTGCAATAGTGGGAGGACTGGGACGTCTCAGGGGGATCCCTCTTGTAGTAATAGGCCACGAGAAGGGTAGAACTCCCCAAGAGAGGATCCAGAGGAGATTCGGCATGCCCCACCCAGAGGGAAACAGAAAAGCGCTCCGACTCATGAACCTGGCGGAAAGGTTCTCGAGGCCCATTCTCACCCTCGTGGACACACCGGGAGCATACCCTGGCGTGGAGGCTGAGGCCAGGGGTCAGGCGTGCGCCATAGCTGAGAATCTCCTCAGATGGTCCACTTTGAAGGTGCCCTCCGTTGCTGTAATAATAGGCGAGGGGGGAAGCGGCGGGGCACTAGCTTTGGCCATGGCGGACAGGGTTCTCATGATGGAGTATTCCATATACTCGGTCATCTCGCCCGAAGGATGCGCCGCCATATTGTGGAAAGATGAGGGCAAGAAAAAGGAGGCCGCCGAGGCCTTGAAACTGACGGCACAGGATGCACTGGCCCTGGGGGTCATACACGATGTGATCCAGGAGCCCCCTGGTGGGGCTCACAGGGATCCCGATTCAGCCATAGAGGCTGTGGCCATGGCTGTGGAGAAAAATCTCAAGGAACTCCTGGTCATGGGGGAGGAGGAGAGGGTGAAGAAAAGGAGGGAGACATACAGAAGGATGGGAGCGGTGGTGCTGGGAAAAGGAGAGTGACCATGAACCCTTTGGCCTTGATTGTGAGGATCCCGGCAATACTCCTGGCTCTGACTGTTCACGAGTACGCCCATGCCAGGATAGCCTCTGCCATGGGAGATCCAACGGCCAGACTCAGGGGGCGAATGACCCTCAACCCCTTGAGCCACATTGACCCCCTGGGCTTTCTCTGCCTCATGCTGGCGGGATTCGGATGGGCGAAGCCGGTCCCCATAAACCCCTTTTACTTCTCTGAACCCAGAAAGGGAATGATGTGGTCATCCTTCGCAGGTCCCATGGCCAACTTTCTCGCTGCCTGCGCAATTGGGCTGGTCTTCAGATCCATGGGGCACCAAGAGGGGCTCCTAGCTGAGATCCTGGCCCTTTCCCTCTTCTACAATGTGACCCTGGCCCTTTTCAACCTGCTCCCTTTTCCTCCGTTGGACGGCTCCCATGTGTTAAAGGGCCTCCTACCGAGGGAATTGGCCCTCAGGCTCTCCCGGCACGACAGGGTTCTCATGATGGTTCTCTTCGGGGCTATATTGGCTGACTCTCTCTTTCATGCCCGAATCTTGGGCGGAATAGTTATGGGGCCGGCCTTGGAGATCTTCTCCTTTCTGGGAGGAAAGGATGCCATTTGGGCCCTTGTAAGGGTTTTCAGGGCCGGATGAAAAGAGGTCCTTGGGTATGGAAATGGACGAGACTCGAGAAGGAGGCAAAGATAAAGTGAAGCGGGTCTTCAGCGGAATTCAACCCACAGGAGAGATACACCTGGGAAATTACCTGGGCGCCATCCGCAACTGGGCAAGGCTCCTGGACGAGTATGATTGCATATACTGCATCGTGGACTACCATGCCATGACTGTCCCCTACGAGCCTGAGTACATGGCTCAAAGGACCCTGGATGCCGCTTTGGTGAACATAGCCTGCGGTCTGGACCCCACTCGGTGCACCATATTCGTCCAATCCCACGTCCCCCAGCACACGGAGCTAGCATGGATCTTCAACTGCATAACCTCAATAGGCGATCTCGAACGCATGACCCAGTTCAAGCAGAAGGCCCAACAGCACAGGGAGCAAGTGAATGCTGGCCTCCTCGACTACCCCGTGCTCCAGGCAGCGGACATCCTCCTTTACAAGGCTACATTCGTGCCTGTGGGGGTGGACCAAGTTCAACACGTGGAGCTGACGAGGGAAATAGCCAGGAGGTTCAACCAGAGATTCTCCAAGATCTTCCCAGAGCCCCAGGCCTTGATCTCTCCGACGCCAAAGATCCTGGGCCTCGATGGCAAGGCCAAGATGTCCAAGAGCTTGAACAATTACATAGGGCTCCTGGAGCCGCCGGAGACCATATGGGAGAAGCTGAGGACAGCCGCAACGGATGTGCACAGGGTGAGAAGATCCGATCCAGGGCATCCAGAGGAATGCAACATCTTCACCATGCACAGGGCCCTGAGTCCGGAAGATTGCATAAACTGGGCCATGGAGGGATGTCAGAAGGCAACCATAGGATGCATAGATTGCAAGAGGGAGCTTTACAAATACATGATGGAAGAGCTGAGGCCAATTCAGGAGAAGGCAAGGGAACTCAAGGGGAATTCAAGATTGGTCGCGGAAGCCCTCTGGGAGGGGGCAAAAAGATGCAGGGAAATAGCCTCCTCGGTCATGGAGGAGGTCAGGAGGGCAACGGGCCTCCTCAGCTTGGAGGGGATGGCTTAGCCCCATGAGGCCCTCCCAGCCATGGTCCCCCTGGGAGATCCCAAAATGGAATGCAAGGTCAAATTGGAGGTGTTCGAGGGGCCCCTCGATCTTCTCCTCCATCTCATCAAGAAGAACAAGATAGACATCCACGACATACCCATCTCCGTCATAACCGAGCAGTACCTGGAATATCTGAACCTCATGCGTTCCCTGAACCTCGATTTGGCAAGCGATTATCTGGTAATGGCAGCGACCTTGGTTCACATAAAGTCCATGATGCTCCTCCCCAAAAGAGCTCCATTTGATGAAGAGGGCTCCGATCACCAAGAAGAAGGGGATCCCAGGGAGGAGCTTGTGAGGAGACTTCTCGAATACGAGAAGTACAGGAGGGCAGCGCAGGCGCTATCCCAGGCTCATATCCTGGGAAGAGACGTATTTCACAGGCCACCCATTGAGGCTGAGGAGGGGGGCGAGGAAAAGGACTTTCCCATGGAAGAAGCGAGCGTCTTCGCTCTGGCCGATGCATTCTGTAGACTCCTGAAGAGCAGACAAATTGAGGAGACCTTCCTGGAAGTGGACATGGAGAGGGTGAGCCTCGCAGACAGGATAAGGGAGTTGTCCGAGATCCTCTCAGGGCGAAAAGGGGGTCTCCTTTTTGAGGAACTCTTTCCTTTGGGCGCAAGCCGCAGGGAGCTTGTGGTCACTTTTCTCGCGCTCCTCGAGATGGTGAGGTTGAGGATGGTGAGGGTACTTCAGGCTGTCCCTTTCGGGCCCATAAGGGTCATAAGTGTATGAGTCGAGAGGGCAGTTATTTCTGTTACGTATCCTCCAAACCCTGTGACTTTCGGGTCTTGAATGGCAAGTTTGCGCCCTCACCCACGCATCCCCTACTTCAACTCAGGACCAAATCCGAGACCGAAAATCAGCCTTCACCTCAGGGCCAACCGACCCGTCATGACACATGATGGATTAGGCCATATCCTCCGAAAATATCGAATGGTATGGTCGGGATAGGCTTTCCCTTTCCACTGCCTGTGAGATTTTAGCGCAACCTCTTCAGGTACTTCCAGGGGTCGCTTTTTGTGTCCAGGAGCAGGGTGCTATTTTCATTGAGTGCGGTTCCGTACAGTTCCAGTGACTTCACGAAGGCGTAGAACTCAGGATCTCGGCCATAGGCCTCAGCATAGATCCTTGCCGCCTCCGCATCAGCCTTTCCCTTTATTTCCTGAGCTTCCCTGTATGCCTGCGAGGAGATCTCAGCCAGTCTTCTCGCCCTGTTTCCCTCTATGATGTTGGCCTCTCTCTTGCCCTCGGATCGAATCTTCTCGGCTATTCTCTTTCTCTCCTGGATCATACGGGCGAAGACAGATTTTTGGACCTCTTCCACGTAATTTATCCTCTTTATCCTCACATCCACCAGCTCTATTCCGAACTCCAAAAGCTTCTTTGCGGCCTGCTCCTGGATCATCTCAGTGATATGATACCGTCCCACAGATATTGGAATGAACAGGGACTCGCTCCCTGTCTCCTCCTCGCCTATGACCGCCCTTATCTCGGCCTCTTCTCTATTGGTGTTCCTCACTGCCTCTATGAGCAGGTGGGAAGTTATTGCGTTTCTCACTGCTGGGTCGATGATGTCGTCGAGTTTCTTTTGGGCGAAAGTCTCGTTCCCTACTGTCTGGAAAAAAAGCAGGGGATCCACTATCCTCCACCTGGCGAATGTGTCAACCCAGATGAAGGTCTTGTCCAGGGTGGGGATCTGTCCTGGCTCGCCGTCCCACTCTAGGAGCATCTTGGGAAACCTGTTCACCTCCTGGATGAAGGGCCATTTGAAGTAGAGGCCAGCCTCCTTTATTGGCTTGCCCACGGGCTTCCCGAACTGGGTTATGACTACCTGTTCCCTCTCGTCCACTACAAAGGTTCCACCCCAAAGAAATACCACTATAACCCCAAGGACGATCCAGAGAGAAGATTTCCTTCTCGGCATCATTTCCCCCCCTTGCCATCAATATCTAAAAGGGGAAGAATGCCTTTCTGATCCTCGTCCATGATGAACTTCCTTCCCACCTTTGGGAGGACCTCTGCCATGGCTTCGAGAAATAGTCTCTGGCGAGTGACATCTGGAGCCTTCTTGTATTCCTCCAGTAGCGCCAAGAATCGCACTGCATCTCCCCTGGCCTTGTTGACCCTCTCGGCGTAATAGCCCTGTGCTTCCTGAATTAGTTTCTGAGCTTGACCCTCTGCCGCTGGAATTTCCCTGTTATATTGTTCTTCTGCGGCCCTTATCATTGTCTCTTTGTCCTGGGTTGCCTTGTTCACATCATTGAAGGCTGGCTGAACGGGCTCTGGCACGTTGGTCGTCTTGAGTTCCAGGTTCACCACCTTGACCCCTGTGTCAGCTGTATCCAAGGCCTTCTGCAGCTCTTGCATGGCCTCCATGGCCAATATCTCCCTTCGGGTTAGGACCTCGTTCACGCTTTTGTCTCCCACGACCTGCCTCACAGCAGCCTCGGAAAGATCCCTGAGCGTCTCCCTAACGTTCCTCACAGCGAAGAGATACTTGTAAGGGTCCTGTATCCTGTACTGAACTATCCAGGGAACTATCACCACATTGAGGTCCCCTGTAAGCATGAGGGCCTCCCTTTCCTGCTCTCTGGAGGGAGGAGCATACTCGGTTCTTACTCCGGGTCTCAACGTCCTGAGGCCAAAATCCTCCGTGAAGATCTTCTTCACCGGGACCTTTGTGACCTTTTCTATCCCGGCTGGGAGCTTGAAGTTGAGCCCTGGCTCTCCCACCCGGACGAAGCGTCCAAACCTCTGGACCACTCCAACCTCTTCCACATCCACCCTGTAAAAACAGGTGCTCAAGGCCCATAGCCCGGCCAGTATCAAAAGGAAGATCAAAGGGCCAGGAGCCTTGGCCCTGAAGCCATCTTCTACCTTCCTCAGGAGTTCCTCGAGAGGATTCTCCCTTGGCCTCCAGGGCCCCTCATCTCCCCTCATCCTGGGATCCCACATATTGTTCTCTCCACAAGAAAAAGACCTCGAAAAGTCAGACTAAATCTAACGGGAGGGCTCAGGAATTGTCAAGTTCAAAAACTTAAAGGCCTTGGTCCCTTTTCGCGGAGTCCCTGAGGAGAACCACGATATCCAAAAGAGAGTGAAAGAGCCAATGGAAGGTGACCTCCATGCGCAGGGTGGAACCTTTCTCGAACCCATTGAGATCCACTCACACTCTGGAAAGACCACCAGGCCATCCATGTCTGGAATCCTCGATCATCCCCAGGAGTGTTTGATTGTGGGACTCAGGCCCCAAGCCCCGTGGCCTGGTGAGACCAAATGGGCTCCAGCTGGAATTAATATCTCAAGCCCAGGATTAGAGTGTTTTATGACAGCCCCTCTCTCTTACCGAGGGCGATGGGGACTAGGTGGCCTCGTCCCCATTGGGATGGGGGTCGCGATGGAGAAGTTCCGGGGAAGTATCCAAAAAGATTCTTCAGGGTGGACTCGTCACCACAGTAACTTCTTCCACCCTTGCGTTGGGAGAGAAGAGCCTCACGTTTTCTTCTATGTCCTTGAGATGTCTCAGGACCATTTCCCTCTGGATCCCTCGGGGGGCATAAACTGCGAAGACCACCTCCCGGGTTTCAGCCAGGATGCGGGTTCTGGCGTCGGGGCCATAGAGAACGCTCGATATGATCCCTTCCTCGTCTCTCATGAACATGTCCCCCTCTTTCAGGCTCTGCTCCTTTCCGTTGAGGAGCACGTATCTTTCGCCCCCCTTCGAGACATCCAGTCTGATGCGAGGCCGCACCTTCTCGAGATCGTGGCCCGCAGTGAGGATCATGTTCTCGAGCTCAGCCATGAACATGGCCTGGACCAGGGCACTTGAAGTGACAATTGGCTTGCCCTTGAAGACCACTGACTCTAGCTGGAGCTTCACATGGTAGGTTTTCCCAAAGGAACGATAGTAATCTGTGTACGCGGCAATGATCGGATTTTCCTGCAAAGGAGGACTTCCAGACCTCAGGTACCGCTCCCTCAGGCGACTCTCCAGGGCCAGCCTCTTTTCATCCAGGGCCGGATGGCTGGCTGGGTTTGATAGATCTCTCATCACTAGGATCCCAGCTTGGGCACCCCGGAACCTCTCCTTCCACCCATCAGACACTTGGAAGATTGTAGACATGTGCTTTTCTCCCCTTTTGTATCTGTTGTCGGCGGTTGAGCCCAATTATAGGCTTTTCTTTCTCCACGCAAAAGCCTCTCCAAGTCCCTGCTTCCCAAGACTGTAAGGCGTCTCTCATTTGCCCTCTTCGAAAGTCCCATACTCGCCCCTTAACCCAAAGACCCGATCAATGGGTTTATCTAGCCAGCCATGCCCTAATACGTGCCCGAATAAATTGTGGGCCAGTGGAGCGAACCGAGCCCGGTCATGGGATCGAGAAGTCTAGCTCATCTCCCACAATCGAGGTTCAAGTCATATCCGTAACTTTCCGATATGAGGGATAGCTCTCTCGAGAATCTTCGTAAGTATCCGCGTGGGTCGGAAAGATACTTTTCCAAGCTCCTCAATGCCCAAGATAACTTGGCCCGGTAAACCGCCTTGAGACGCTCCACAGAGGCCCGATACGGGTTCAAAGGGTCCACATAAACCTCCTCGATTCCTGCTCCTCTCAAGGCAGAGAAAAGCTCTCTCAGCAGCCCCTGGGCATCTGTCACCCCGGGAAGGACGGGCGCAATAAAAGCCCACACTTTTAATCCTTCCTCAATGAGCTTTTTTGCAGCCAAAAGGCGTGCCGAGGGTGAGGAGGCCCGTGGCTCCAGCGCAGAAGCCACTTTGTCATCTGGGATAGCCAAAGAAAAACCCACTGAGCAATTTTTCAGCCTCTTGAGCACATCCAGATCCCGAATCACAATGTCCGACTTGGTGAGCAGGTCGACCCTCGCATCTGGCCATTCCTGGGAAAAGACCTCTAGAGAGCTCCTGGTAATGTGGAATCTCTCCTCGGCGGGCTGGTAGGCATCTGTGACAGTGCCCAAGATAACGCTCCCCAGGGGCCCTCTCTTTCCGCGCAATTGTCGCCTCAAGACCTCGGGAAGATTGACCTTCGGGCCTACAAACTCCCCCCACTTCCCGTAGCGGCCGGAGAAACGGAGCACTGTATCCGCATAGCAGTACAAACACCCGTGGGAGCAGCCGAGATACGGATTTAGACAGTATCGGTAACCCGGAATACCAGTCCTGTTCAGGGCTGTCTTGCAGTTAATTGGGCTTATGGTCACATTGGGCATTTGGATCTGGCTCCCTCCAGGTCACTCCTTGGGGGTTTCACGGTTACTGGGGAAGGCTTTCTCATCCTTGGAACCGCCATCTTCTCGGCATTCCTTCCGCAATGGTCCAAAGGAGTGAGGTACGGGTTCGGCCTTTGGCCCCAGCTCCCGGCCCCAGGAGGACTGGCGCTACCAGCAGGGTCCTACCCGTGACAAGAGGAAAATAGCCAATGTCAACCTTTCCCTTTCATGGTGATTCTCTCTGGCTCAATAGTCAATATGGGAGCGAGCCCTCGTGGGATGGGGAAGCAAGGGAATATTCTACTTCCAGGGGTTCCCTCGCATTCTTTACGGTCACATCAAGCGATGGGAAACCTTGGCAGCAGGGGTTCCTGTTTCTTGTAGGCTGTTCGTACAGTTCCGGGACTTGAGGAGACTCCATTAAAAGTCTTTAGAATGCCATCTAGGGCTCTAAGGGCCTTAAAAGGAAAAAGGGGTTCATTGACAGGGGATTATTCAAAGGATAAATTTGGGCCAACAGCAAATTGGTCCCAAGGGTCAGGGGCTGGCCCCCGAGGACCAAATCATCGAGGAGGAGGTGCATCATGCTACGGAGGATCCTTTATTGGATGGCCAGGGTGGGAATTTTGTGTTGGATCTTTGGTATAGGGCTTGCCTTTGCAGATGAGACCATGGACAAGATAGGGAAGACGGGAAAGATAAAGATCGGTTTCAGGGAGGATTCCATCCCCTTTGCCTTTATAGACCCCAAGGTGGGGAAACATGTGGGCTTTTCCGTGGACATGGCCGGCCTTCTTGTGGAGAACCTTTCCAAGCACTTCGGAAAGAAAATAGAGATCGAACCTGTGACCATAACCACCAAGACAAGAATCCCCATGCTGGTCAATGGGACCATAGATGTGGAGATGGGGTCCACAACTTACACTCAGGAAAGGGAGGAGGTAGTGGACTTCAGCATCATATTCTTCTTCTCCGAGACAGCCTTTCTCGTGCCCAAAGACAGCCCCATAAAAACCATGGAGGATTTGAACGGAAAGCGATTGGGTGCCGCTCAGGGCACAACCAATCTCAAGGCTATGGAAGATCTGGCAAAGGCAGGGAAGATCAAACCCAAGGAAATAGTGACCGTAGAGGGCCACGCTCAGGGTTTTCTCGCCCTCAAGACTGGAAAGATCGATGCATATGCAACGGACAGAAGCCTTCTCATGGGATTGGCTTCAAAGGATGAGAAGCCCGAGAATTGGAGGACCACTGATTTCGCCATTGCCTACGAGCCGTATGGCTACATGATGAGGGAGAACAACTCGGATTTCAGAGATTTCGTCAACAACACCATACTCTGGTCCATAAAGACCGGGAAGTTTTACGAGATATACGACAAGTGGATGGGACCAAAGGGTCACACCCCCATCCCCATGTCCCAGGCTTACAAGGACTATCTCCAGCTAATCGTCTACCCCATGGGCGATGAGTGGTGGAAGAAAAAATGAAATGAGCTTTTGAGCAGTTGTTGAATAGGGGCCGCTGCCCGGGAGTTTCTCTAGACTGGGGCCAGGGCATGGGCCTCCTTATGGAAGTGTGGATCCCCAAGGGAGGATCGAGGAATGTTGGCATATAAATTCGACTGGAGCGTGCTTTGGAGGCAGCCTTACGGTGAATGGCTCCTTAGCGGGATCTGGCTCACGATTCAACTGGGGTTGCTGGCCTGGGTGATAGCCCTTTTTCTCGGAATCTTCTTGGGCACCCTCCGATCCTCCCATTGGCCGTGGCTTAAGTTCTTGGGTTCCCTGTATGTGGAAGTGTTCAGAAACGTTCCGTTCCTCGTCCAGCTCTTCTTCTGGTTTTACGCAGGTCCCATGCTTTTCGGAAAGGAATTGCAGTTCAAGATAAATGCCATCTCAGGCCTCAACTACTACGTCGCCATAATTGGCTTGGGCCTCTATACGGCATCTAGGGTTGCAGAGCATGTGAGGGCTGGATTTGCATCCATAGGTCAAGGCCAGTTCCAGGCTGCCCTCTCCACTGGCATGACGCACCTGCAAATGTACTGGTATGTCATAATCCCCTATGCGCTGAGGGTCATAGTGCCGCCCCTGACCACGGAGTTCTTGACCATTTTCAAGAATTCATCCGTAGCCATGACAATCGGTGTGGCGGAGACCACCTTCGTCAGCTATAAGATCGACAATGAGACCTTCCATGGTCTGGAAGCGACAACTGGGGCCATGTTGGTTTACTTGGTCCTGGGCTTCTGTGTTGTGAAATTGATGGGAATAGTGGAGACAAAGGTCAGAATCCCAGGGCTTGTGAGCAGGTAGTCCATGTTCGATGCTGTCCAAAGGAATCTCCCATTTCTTCTGGCAGGTTTCTTGATGAACCTCCAGCTTGCGGCCTGCGCTCTGGCCGGGGGTATATTCCTGGGAATGTTGGTGGGCCTAGGGAGAATTTCTAAAAGAAGGTGGATTTACGGGCCGGTTACAGCATACGTCAACGTCTTGAGGAACATACCCCTCATACTGGTCATATTCTGGTTCTATTTCGTCATGCCCATCCTCGTTGGTAAAACCCTTCACCCTTTTGTTTCGGCAGCAATCTCGTTCATAGTGTTCGAAGCGACCTATTTCGGTGAGATCTTCAGGGCAGGCTATCAGTCCATAAGCAGGGATCTAGTTGCCGCGGCCTACTCCACGGGACTCACCTACTGGCAAACTGCAAGATACATAATGATACCGATCGCTTTCCGAAGAATGCTCCCAAGCATGATAACCCAGAGTATAATCACATTCCAGGATACGAGCCTGGCCTACGTCATAGGGCTTCAGGAGATGGTGAGGAGAACGACTATTGTGGACAGCATGGAAGTGCGCTCCATAGAGCTCTATGGTTTCGTGGCAGTGATGTTCTTCGTATTCTGTTTTGCGGGCTCGAGGGTGAGCAGGTACTTCGAAGAAAAGAGCAGGAAGGCGAACATTCTATGATCGAGATAAGAAATTTGAGCAAGTGGTATGGGAAGTTTCAGGTCCTAAGTGACATAAACGAGGTTATAAAGAAGGGACAGACCGTTGTCGTGTGTGGTCCCAGTGGCTCGGGAAAGAGCACGCTTCTCAGGTGCATAAATGGGCTCGAGCCCTTCCAAAAAGGCGAGATCCTTGTGGACGGGGTGTCAGTGGGCGATCCCAAGACAAACCTATATAAGTTGAGGCAGAAGATAGGAATGGTCTTTCAGCGCTTCGAGCTTTATCCCCACATGACCGTGCTGAAGAATATCACCCTGGCTCCAATGAAGGTGAAGAAATTGTCCAGGAAGGAGGCCGAGAGAAAGGCCATGGAACTCCTCGAGAGAGTTGGCATCCCCGAGAAAGCCAACGAGTATCCGGCGAATCTCTCGGGAGGACAACAGCAGAGGGTTGCCATTGCGAGGGCTCTTGCCATGGAGCCGGAATACATGATGTTCGACGAGCCAACATCGGCCCTCGACCCGGAGATGATCCAAGAGGTCCTGGAGGTTATGATCGATCTGGCCAAAGAAGGCATGACCATGATTGTGGTGACCCACGAGATGGGATTCGCGAGGGAAGTTGCAGACGAGATCATATTCATGGACGGAGGCAAGATAGTGGAGAGGGGAACAGGAGAGGAGTTCTTCACCAACCCCAAGCACCCTCGAACAAAGGAATTCCTGAGCCAGATCCTTAAATGAACCAAGAGGAGGGATCTCCCCGGAGAGACCACCCAAAGGGCAGATGGGGGGTCCCTTGGAGTGCCGGGAACCCCTGGGATTCGGTGGAGGGGACAGATTTGCAATTTGGCGAGGGTTGAGGAGTCCCCTTGAGGCCTCTGGCCGGATACTCTCTGGGAAGGGGAGAGAGGCCGACTCCAACGATGTGTCTTACACACTGAGGAGTTCAGGTGGAGGGCGAGGATGCCAGAGAAGGTGATAGGGGTTCTAGGTGGGATGGGTCCGGAGGCAACCTTGGATTTTTATGGGAAATTGATAAGGCTTACCCCAGCGAGGAGGGATCAAGACCACTTACAAGTCATAATAGACTCAAACCCAAAAGTGCCGGATCGGACTCAAGCCATCCTTCATGGAGGGGAGTCGCCAGTGCGGTACCTTGTTGAAGGAGCGGAGAGGCTTCGCCTCGCAGGGGCCCATTTCATTGTGATACCGTGTGTCTCGGCCCATTACTTTCTCGAGGAACTTTCGAGAAGAAGCCCCCTTCCCATAATCTCCATCTTGGATGCAACGATCCAGGAAATAAGCCAAAGATGGCCTTGGGCAAAAAGAGTCGGCCTCCTTGGAACTGTGGGGACTCTCAAGGGGGGCCACTTTCAGAGAAGGCTTGCTGCAAATGGTTTCGAGACCATTATCCCCGATGAGACTGAGCAGGGCCTGGTAATGGAGGCCATATACTGTGTCAAGGATTCCCAGGGGAGCACTCGAAGAGGGGAAATGGTGGAGGCCTTGGAAGGGGTATTGGTCCGGTTGGCTCAAAGGGGAGCACAGCTTGCCATAGCTGGATGCACCGAGCTTCCAATAATTCTTCCCGATACATGCGGAGGATTACCCGTAGTGGACCCTCTGGTAGCCCTTGCTAGGGCAGCCATAAGGGAGGCTGGATTGGAGCCCCTTTAATGGGATTTAGGGAGGAAATGAGCACTTCTATTAGAGGAGGACAGAGAGCATGAACTTGGCAGTTTTTCCGAGAAGGCGTTACATCTCAGGCAGGACTCCCATCCAGAGGTTGGATAACCTCTCCAGGGTTTTGGGTGGTCCCACCATTTATTGCAAGAGGGACGATCTCGTGGGTCTTCTGGCAGCATGCGGCAATAAGGTTAGGAAGCTCGAGTTTGTCGTTGCTGAGGCCATTGAGCAAGGTGCTCAGGCATTGATAACTTGCGGGGCTGTCCAGTCCAACCATTGCAGGCTCACCCTAGCTGCTGCAAGAAAGGAAGGATTGGAGTGCCACCTTGTCCTGGAAGAGAGAGTCCCCGGAAGCTTCAATCCAGAAGGTAGCGGCAACCATTTCCTCTACCAGTTGATGGGGGCCGATTCCATCAGGGTAGTGAAAGGTGGCTCGGACATGATCGCCGAGATGAACAAGAGGGCCGAGGAGCTAAAAGCCAATGGAAAGAAGGCCTATGTAATTCCAGGAGGAGCATCCACTCCCCTGGGAGCCCTGGGATACGTGGCTTGCGCTCAAGAGATCCTTTCCCAGGCCTTCGAGGAGGGGTTGAGAATAGACAGGGTAGTGTGCGCAAGTGGGAGCGCGGGGACCCAGGCTGGTCTTGTCGTGGGATTTTGGGGAAACAGAAGCAATATACCCGTCATGGGGATAAACGTGAGCAGGAAAAAGGATCTCCAGGAGGAACTCGTCTGGAATCTGGCCAAATCCACAGCCTCTCTTCTGGGAATAAAGGATGAGATCCCGAGGGAAGAGATAAGATGCTTCGATGAATATGTGGGCGAGGGTTACTCCATTCCCACTTCTGGGATGATAGAAGCGGTCACGTTGGTTGCTAGGACCGAGGGAATCCTTCTGGATCCCGTTTACACTGGGAAGGCCATGGCTGGCTTGGTAGATCTCGTGCGAAAGGGCTTCTTCTCCAAGGGGGAAAATGTCCTCTTTGTCCACACAGGTGGTTCTCCGGCTCTCTTTGCTTACATGGATGCCTTCAGGAAAGATCCGTTCTTCCAGTCAAGAGCTTGACCCTGAGCCAGAGAAAAGGAGGAACAGGGATGTCATCGGAGAGGGCTGAACAGGCCACTGGCGCTGAAGAGGTATTGTGGGACTTGTCAGATCTCTACTTGGGGCCAGAAGACCCCTCTGTGGAAAGGGATCTCGAATCGGTACAGATGATGGCCGTCTCTTTCAGGGAGAGGTTTTTGGGGAAAGTGGCGAGCTTGGATGCCCCTGCCTTGAGGGGTGCCATGGAAGAGTACGAGGGGATCCTGGAGAAGATGGCCAAGGTCGAGTCCTTCTCTCAGCTTTGGTTTGTAACGGACACCCTTGATCCCTCGCGGGGAAAGTTCCTGCAGAAGGTGAGGGAGAAAGAAGCTCTGGTGAGGAGCAACCTCCTCTTTTTTGAACTGGAGTGGGTTGGGATTGAAGATGCGAGGGTGGAAGAGCTCCTGCGGGATCCAGTTCTTGCCCACTGGGACCACTACCTGAGGGCAGCGAGGCGTTACAAGCCCCACCTTCTGAGCGAGCCAGAGGAGAGGATTCTGGCGGAAAAATCAGTGACGGGGGCTTCCGCCTGGGTGAGGCTTTTTGAAGAGACCATCAATGACATTCCATTCGAGCTTGATGGTAGAAGGGTAACAGAGGAAGAGTTACTCTCGCTTCTTTATAGCCCAGAGAGAGAGCTCAGAAGGAAGGCAGCTCAAGAATTGACCAAGGGCCTCAAAAGCAGGATCCGTACCATCACATTTATATTCAACATGGTCGCTTTGGACAAGGCCATAGAGGATAGATTGAGGAAATACCCTCACTGGCTTTCGGCCAGGAACCTGGCAAACGAGATAGAGGACCAGATGGTGGAGACGTTAGTCGAGGCAGTGGTATCTCGCTACGACCTGCCTCGTCGTTACTATGAGCTGAAAAAGAGGCTCCTGGGTTTGGATACCCTGTACGACTATGACCGCTATGCCCCCATTTTCCCTCAAGAGAAGATCCTTCCCTGGCAGAGGGCTCAGGGGCAGATTCTCGAAGCCTTCGGCCAGTTCTCGAAGGACATGGCCCAGATAGCCTCTCTCTTCTTCGAACGGAAGTGGATAGATGCGGCTGTAAGACAGGGGAAGAGATCCGGTGCCTTCAGCCATCCATGTGTCCCCTCGGTCCACCCCTACATAATGGTCAACTATACGGGCAAACTCAGGGATGCGATGACTTTGGCCCACGAGCTTGGCCACGGGGTGCACCAGTTTCTAGCTCGGAAACAGGGATTCCTCAACAGTCAAACCCCCCTCACACTGGCTGAGACTGCCTCGGTATTTGGTGAGATTCTGGCCTTCGAGAGGCTCGCCTCTCAACTTTCAGACAAAAGGGAACTTCTCGCACTCCTCTGTAGCAAGATAGAGGACATAATCGCTACAGTCTTCCGTCAGATAGCCATGAATAGGTTCGAGGATGCATGCCACAGGAAAAGAAGGGAAGGGGGGGAGCTCTCTAGCGAGGAGATATCCCATATATGGCTCGAAACCCAAAGGGCCATGTTCCAGGGGTCTGTCACCCTGACCGAAGACTATGGCTTGTGGTGGAGCTACATCCCTCATTTCCTTCACACACCCGGCTATGTGTACGCCTATGCGTTCGGAGAGCTCTTAGTCCTCGCCCTCTTCTCTCTTTACAGGGAAAAGGGACAAGAGTTCGTCGATGGCTATCTCGAGATGCTCTCCATGGGGGGTGCAGCCTCTCCCAAGGAGATAGTTGCCAAGGCGGGAGTGGATCTCTCGGATCCGGGCCTATGGCACAGGGGGCTGAGGGTCATAGAGGATATGATCCAGAAGGCGGAAGCCATGGCAGGGGGTCTGTGATGCTGCTTGTGGGCCTCACAGGTGGCATAGCCTCGGGAAAGAGCACTGTGGCCAAGATGTTCGAGGAGCTCGGTGCTGAGGTCATAGACCTGGATGTCCTGAGCAGGAAAGTTGTTGAGCCTGGCTCTCCAGCCCTCTGGGAGATAAGGAAGAGATTCGGTGATGGGATAATCAATCCGGATGGAACCTTAAACAGAAAGGCTCTGGGGGAGATAGTCTTCCGAGACGAGGATGCGAGGAAAGCCTTGGAGAAAATAATCCATCCCAGGGTGTTGAGGGAAATGTGCTCCCTTGTCAAGGAGGTCGGAAAACGGGCTCCCAATGCAGTGGTAATTGTGGATGTTCCGCTTCTTCTTGAGCTCAACATGCAGGATATGTTTCATGAGGTCGTATTGGTCTACGCCCCCAGGTCTGTGCAGAAGATGCGCCTCATCCAGAGAGAGGGGCTCAATGAGGATCAAGCAGAGGCCAGGCTGAGAGCGCAAATGGACATAGAAGAAAAGCGTTCCATGGTGAAGTTGGTCCTGGATAATACTAGCTCCATTGATAGGACAATGCTTCAGGTGAGGGAGCTTTTCATGGAGCTCAAGAGGAGAGCCGAGGAGCCTGGAGGGGGGCTTCCGCTTGACAAGGGTGAGAGGTGGGGAAAACTCTATGTAAAGGATTGGGAAAAATCGGGAGAAAGGAGGGAAAAGGACATGACTTTAGTGGGCAAGCCAGCACCAGATTTCGAACTGGAAGGATTCTATGATGGCCATTTTCACAAATACAGGCTTTCAGACTTCAGGGGGAAATGGGTCTTCCTCCTCTTCTATCCTCTGGATTTCACCTTTGTGTGTCCTACAGAGGTCATAAATTTCTCAGAGGCCATGGATGAGTTCAGGAGTCTCAACTGCGAGGTCTTGGGAATCTCGGTGGATTCCAAATATGTGCATAAGGCATGGGTGGAGACCAAAAGGGAAGATGGTGGGCTTGGAGGCAAGCTGAACTTCCCTCTTCTTTCCGACATAAATAAGACTGTGGCGAGTTCGTACGGGATCCTCCTCGAGGGAGAGGGTGTTGCTTTGAGGGCGCTTTTTCTCATAAATCCCGATGGCCAGGTCGTCCACATGACGGTCAATCACCTGGCTGTGGGTCGCTCTGTAAGGGAAGCCATGAGGGTATTAAAGGCATTTCAATTTGTGACCACACACCATGGCCAAGTATGCCCAGCTGACTGGGAAGAGGGCCGCGAGGCGATGGTTGCGGATCCTGATGGGCTGAAGAAGTACTTGACAGCTCGTCCGTGAGATAATTACGGGCTGTGTACTTGGCCAGGATTTTCAGATTTATTTCACTCAAGGAAGCTCACGTTAACCCTGGCTCTTGAGGGAGTGGTCATACCGGGAAAGGGAGTAATTAGCCCCCATTGTCCACAAGGAGGGGATAACACGGTTATTAGGTGTTTGGACAAACCGATCCCCACCAAGAAGGACTGTAAGTTTCAGATTTGGTCCTTCTTCGGGTGGGGATGTGCTGAAACGTGCCGGGGGCTTGGCGCTTTAGCCCCAAAATAAACAGGTTCCGGAGAATAATCCGGTTAATTACACCAGACATCCAAATCCCCTTGCCAAAATCCAACAGGCTCATTAGGGCTACTCCAGGGAAGGCGAGATCCGTTTCGCGGTTTCCTTCCAGCTCCGTTAAGGAGGAGCGCGTGACGAAATTGAGACACATTCTCTCTTCCCTGAGCCCAAACATGAGGAAGGAATTTTTGTAGGGGGCTGGGACATTCGTTTGTCACCGGACTGGAACAATGTAACGAGGCGATTCCGTTGGGAGGTAATGAGTTCAGGGATTGGACTGGCAAGCTCCTCTTTGAGTGGGGTTTGACAACCTAGCAAGAGTCATATTATCGAGCCACCCACCCAGAGTGTCTTGGCCGAAAAAGAGTTATTTGTCGAAGAGTATCTATTTCGATTGCTGGAAGACCAATTGGCTCTTGGGCGCCCAGACAGGGACCCACTTGGCCTGCTCCGTCTGTGGTTGAACTGCGGGCCATTGAGTGAACGGCCCTAGGATAGAGACATCGATGGAATTAGGAGCGATACCATGGGAAGGCAACATAGCGACGTTCGGGAAACTATTGGGCGCGTGCTTGAGAGAAACCTGCTCGGTGTGCTGGCAACCCAGCGCAAGGGGCAGCCTCACGCTAGCCTCGTAGCGTTCACACCGCTAGAGGGATTTCGCTTCTTGGGGTTTGCGATCCATCGCAATACACTCAAGTATCAGAGCATCCTGGAGGACCCGCCTGTGGCGATACTCATAGAGGACAGAGGAGGGCACCGGGACCGGTCACAAGGAAAGCTAGTGGTCACTGAGGTGGGTGAGGCGATCAATGTAGCGGAGAGGGAACAAGAGGCCTACCTCGCGAGACACCTAGCAAGGCACCCTGAACTTGAGACGTTCCTAAAATCGCCGGAGTGTGAGTTTGTAACGGTGGCTGTCAGCGCCTATCAGGTGGTGAGGGATATTGAGAAAGTCGAGTGGTGTCCGGTTGAGGAGTTGCTCGCCACCTAATTCGCAGCCGGATCCGACCGGCCTGGGCTCTCCCTCCTTGTGGCTCCTCCCCCTCGCCTCCTCGACCCGGAAAAGGGGGCGGTCTCGCCACGCCCGCTAAGAGGGCTTTGGCTTCGAAGAGGCTTTTTCCCGTTAGGCACCGGCCTCTCGCGCATGCATCCAGTTGGAAAGGAATGACTCGGCACCGGTTTAGCCTTGGCACGCGGGCGCACAGAGTGTACCCCTACGAGAAAAGGTCCCTTCGGGCTCTTCCGTCTCATTCCCCGCAAGGTCCTCTCCCTTTGCCTGCCCACCCGTGGAGGGGCGGGCTCCGCACGCCCGAAAAAGGGGGCGGGGGCCGACCAGGCGGCCATCCCCCTTATGCCACCTTGTC
>Ga0197142_1000116_pt1 | contig 67866 bp, 59 predicted proteins | sample GBS60_MetaG_FD_148614 | JGI IMG/M metagenome (GOLD analysis project Ga0197142, IMG submission 148614) | Sediment microbial communities from Great Boiling Springs, Gerlach, Nevada, United States - GBS 60_MetaG | ecosystem: Environmental > Aquatic > Thermal springs > Hot (42-90C) > Sediment... | reverse complement strand
AAGTGCTGCAGGAGGTATGTAGGCAAAAAGTGTATCATGTATAATACAGGAAGCAATATGAGAGAATATCCGTTGGTGGGCGGTTCCATTAATACTTGCTGATAGCATTCTATGAGGAGGCGCTATGTTAATTGTGAAATCACTCGTACTTTTCATATTGGCAGGTTTATGCGAGATAGGCGGAGGATATCTCGTATGGCTATGGCTACGGGAAGGCAAGGGCGTCTGGGTTGGTATATTAGGAGCAGTGGTGCTTATTTTATATGGTGTAATTCCTACATTCCAGCCAGCAAATTTTGGGAGGATCTATGCGGCATACGGCGGAATTTTTGTGGTTTTAGCCCTTCTCTGGGGCTGGAAGATAGATAAAATTACCCCTGATAGATTTGATATTCTCGGTGGCCTCATATGCCTTATCGGTGTTTTTGTAATAATGTATTGGCCAAGGGGGCACTGAAGTGTTCCCTTTCCTTAAAGGGGATTCCCTATTCCTGCTGCCTATCGAGTCCCCTGAAGTGGGCAGTCACCAGCCCTAAGGAACCTGTGGCAAGTGCAGCTATCAAGAAGAATTAGGGTCCTGTTCAACCTCTGCACATCTGCCCTGTCTTTGAACAGGGCCTCAAAATAAATATCTTTAATTATCAATAAGTTATGATGGCACAATAATTGCTGAAATATTCAAAAAATCTTCTGGAAAGGAGGAATAACTATGTCAAAAAAATATGCATTGCTTGTTGACCTGAGAAGATGCGTTGGCTGCACTTCCTGTCAGGTGAGCTGTAAGATGGAAAATGCTGTACCGATAGGACGCTTCAGGTCAAAGGTGGATATTGCCGACACGGGCGAATATCCAAAGGCAAAGAGGTATTTCTTCCCGAAGATATGCAATCAGTGTGATGAGCCACCATGCATCCTTCCATGTCCTGTGCCAGGGGCGACCTATAAAAGGGAGGACGGTATTGTAATGGTGAACAGGGAGCTTTGCATCGGCTGCGGAAGGTGTGTTAAAGCATGTCCTTATGGTGCAAGATTTATGCATCCCTATATCCCTGTGAAGAACGATCCTTCTAAGTATACCAAGGATGTGCCTGAGATCAAAGGCAAAAAGGCAAAGGATTTAAGGGTTGTTGACAAATGCGATTATTGTAGCCACAGGATTGCCATGGGTATCGAAGAACCTGCCTGTGTGAGAAACTGTGTTGGAAAGGCAAGATATTTTGGCGATACAAGTGACACCCAGAGCGATATATCAAAACTTATGCTTTCTGTAAAAACAGAGGTCTGGCATCCTGAATATGGCACAAAACCGAGGACCCTTTTTATCGCACCAGATAAGGCCGTTTTTGATGTTGCTGACGGCCAGATAAATAAGTAGGAGGTGAAGATATGGAGGTATCAAGAAGGGTATTTTTAAAGTTTGCTGGGGCACTGAGTGGTCTAGCAGTCTTGAATAAGACCGGTCTCCTTACTTTAAAAAGACTTTCTCCGTCCGAAGTAGAGGCCATGGAGTCATCAATAGGAAAATACGAGATAAAATACACGGCTGATGTAATGTGCCCTGCTGAATGCGGCCTTGAGATGTGGATAAAGGATGGCAAAATAGCAAAGATTTACGGCAATAAGGCTGTGCCCATGAATGATGGAACAGCCTGTGCGAAAGGTGCATCAGGTCAGCAGTTGGTATATTCACCTTACAGGCTCAAATATCCGATGATAAGAGTTGGAGAGCGGGGTTCTGGTAAATTCAAACGTGTTACCTGGGATGAAGCAATTGATTATATTGGTAGAAAATTAATTGAGATTAAAAAGAAATATGGAGCAGAGTCTGTAATTATGGACTGTGGAGATGTGACAGACAGAGACCAATACTGGAGACTTTTCTTTGCCTTCGGAACCCCAAACTGTACAGAGCACGGATCAATCTGTGACACGCCAAGAAGGCATGGACCAAAACTCATAGTTGGAGGTAAGAGATGGGAGCCTGATATAATGAGGCCTGTTCTTGTAAGACAACCCGATGGCTCTCTGAAAAAGGACTACAGCTATAAAACAAAGCTAATTATTTATAATGGTTGGAATCCCTTTGTTGCAACGAGGATATTTTATGAAAACAGAGGGACGGTTGGGGCAAAGGTAGAAAATGGATGTAAGGTGGTGGTTATTGATCCAAGTTATTCAAACACTGCAACGGCTGCTGATATCTGGTTAGCACCAAGGCCAGGGACAGATGGAGACCTCTTCGGTGCCATGCTCAGATATATCCTTGAAAAGGATAATCAGAATGATCCTAACAGAAGATACATCGACTGGAGTTTCAAAAAATACTCTGTTGGCTGGGATGAATTTGAGGCAGCCTTCAAGTCATGGTGGGCAAAGAAAGACCCTATAAATGGTCTTAACTACTTCAGTCTTGAATGGGCAGCAGATAGGACCGGCCTTTCAAAGTCACAGATAGAAGAACTCTCCCATCTCTTTGGAATAACGAAGCCTGCAGCCCTTGTCTGGGGTATGCAGTCTCCAGGACATCACTATAATGGCTACTGTGCATCCATCCTCGGATGTGTCCTGAATATTATTACAGGAAACTTTGATGTGCCAGGTGGCGTTATAGACACTGAACTTGTGAAATCCGACAAGGGTGGTTCTGCAACAGGAAAGCAGTTTAAAAAGAAGAAAGTCAAAAGGGTTATTGATGGCAAGGAGGTTGAAGGAGAGGTTGAGCACCTCCATATGGACCTCTTCGGTGGTAAATACCCAGCTGCCTGGGATGACGTAGTTGCCGATTATCCAAATGCCTTTAAAGAGGGTGTACACATAAGATATGGTCCTTTCAGAGGTTATCACTATCCCATAAAGGCCTACATTCTGAGGACAGGAAATAGTCTTATTACTGGTTCAGCTCCCTGGAGATGGAAGGAGGCTATTACTGCAAAGGATGAAAAGGGCAATTACAAGCTCGAGCTATTTGTATTTATTGACACATTGTATCTCGAAAGCGCCCTCTATGCTGATGTCATACTCCCAGAGGCAAGCTATGCTGAAAGACAGAGCTTGAGCGACATTTACCCTTCACATCAGGTCATCTACAACAGGGATGCCGTTATCAAACCTCTCTATGAGTCCAAAAAGCCCACAGAGATAATGAATATGCTCGCAAAGAAACTCCATGAACTTGGTGATCCTGATATTAAGCCAGAAGACTTCTGGGAGAAGTATAAGACTGAAGAGGACTTTGTGAATGAGATGCTTGCGGTAGCCCCAGGCAGACCAAATGTAGGTACGCCCCTTCCATATCCTCAGTATCCTGAGGGCTACAAGCTCATCGGCACACCGGACTCCCTTGAAAAGGGTGACGTAACGATAGATCATGAAAAGAAGGTTGTCAAGGGTAAGCCTGTCACAGTTGAATGGCTAAGAAACAATCAGGGTGTTGCCTTATGGCCCATGAGCTGGTATAGATACAAAAAGCATAATGCTGATGAGCCGAATAAGGCATTCCCTAATACCTCTACTAAGCTCATTGAGTTTAAATGGGACTGGACAGAGGGTGGAAAACGGTATGGTCAGTATAAATCACATAACGAAAAGATAGAGAAGGCAGGTGGTGAGGTGCCAAAGGGGCTTAAAGAGGTCGGTTTAGATAAGTTCCCATCAACATTCTACTGGTTTGAGACAAAGTGGAATCCCTACACAAATCCTGCATATAAGAAATATGCAAAGGATTATCCCTTTCAGCTCATCTGTGGCAGGGTACACCATGCCATGAGCGGCACCCAGATGGTTCCATGGCTTGGTGAGATCAAGACTGAAGGTACATGGCAGCCCATGAATGAGGAGTTTGCGGCAGAGGTACCTGAGGCCATGGGTGATGGAGAGATGAAGGAGATGAAATTTAAGTTTAAGGCAAATACCTATTCTGTTGGTACTGTATGGATGAATAGTGAAGATGCAAAGAGGCTCGGGCTTAAGACTGGTGATCTCGTTATAGTTGAAAATCCCCTTGGCAAGTCCACTAAAGGCAAGGTCTTTGCCTCAGGAGGGATCAGGCCAGGTGTTATCAAGATCGGCTTCGCAACAGGTGGAAGGTTCAGCCCCGGGCTCGGTCCAGCATATAAGACAAAGGACTACACACCAAACCACAATGAACTTGTTGACCCTGATGTATTGAGCCCTATAATGGGATTCCCTGGCTATGCAGACATGATAGTAAGGATTAAGAAGGCTTAATTAGAGGGAGGGGGACTGAATCCCCCTCCTGAAATCCTTCCTTTCTGAGGGATTAGCAATGATTGAAGAATTGAAGGACGAACTTTATCTCTATAATCTTCTCAGGCAGGTATTCTTAAGAGAGCCCACAAGGGAATTGATTGAAGATCTTGTAAAAGTTGATATACTCGGTGAGGCAAATGATGAGATAGACCATGGACTGAAACTCATGATAGAGGCCTGCAAAGATAATGCACACAGGATAGATGAATGGCTCGAGGAACTTGAAATTGAGTATTCTCGTTTATTCATAGGACCAAAGGATCCTCCTGCTGTTCCTTTTTCATCCTTTTACCTCTCCGAGTCCAGGTTATTGATGACTGATGAAACAATAGGTGTGAGGAGAAGATACCTTGAGGCAGGCATGGCAGTAAAGGATCTCTACAGCACCCCTGATGACCATATCGGCATAGAGCTCGAATTTATTTTTTATCTCACCCAGAAGATACTGGAGGATTTTGAGGGTAATAAAAGGTCAGAGGTATCGAGATTTTTTGAGTTAAGGCAGGACTTCATTAATAACCATATGAGACTCTGGGTTCCCCATTTTGCCGACAGGATAACAGAGCATTCCCGCGAGGATTTTTATAAAGGAGCTGCCTTTATTTTAAAAGGAATCTTTTAGAAACCTTCAGATATTCTCCACCATCTCCCAGACACCACAGGGGCATATCCCTGCACAAAAGCCACAGCCAATACACTTATCATCATCCAAGACATACTCATAGGAGCCATCCTCATGCTCAATCCTCGATATAGCACCCCAGTAGCAGGTGACCTCACACATATGACAGTCCCTGCAGGTTCCGCAGGACAGGCACCTCTCAGCCTCTTTTGAAGGATCATGAAAATCTGTCCTGCAGGCCTCATAATATTCTGTCCTTATCCTTTCATAAGGGATCAGCGACTTTCTCTCAAAGGAGTAGGGTTGAGCCATGATCCTTGAATGGATATGTTCTGCTACGACCCTTCCATGACCTATTGCATGGGTTACAAGACCAAGACCTGTTACATCACCTATTGCATAGACCTTTGGATCAGTGGTCTGGTAGAACTCATTAACCTTTATCCATCCCTTCTCTGAATGGATTGATGGTGGAATAAAGTCAAGGACTGGCACATCACCAATTGCGACAAGCACCAAGTCTGCATCCAGAGATGTTCCATCTGTGAAGTAGAGTTTTTTCTCAACAGGCTCATACCTTTCGGTAAACTTCGGCCATATTATCTTTGTTCCCTTTGCCTTTGCAATCTCCATCTCTTTACCAAAGGCAGCTGGTTTCTGGATATCAATAGCTGTTACTGATTCTGCTCCATAAATGAAAGCCTCTGAGGCCACATCCATTCCAACATTTCCAGCACCAATAACAACTACCTTTTTCCCCGTGAGGTCTGGTTTTTTACCTTCGTTTATGTTTCTCAGGAATTCATAGGCAGACACTGTTGCCTCAGAACCAGGGAATTTTAGAACCCTTGGCTGGTGAGCTCCTGTAGCAATAACAACTATGTCATTTTCTTTATATATCCTTTCAAAGAGCTCCCTCGTAACCCTTGTATTGAGATGAACCTTTATTCCAATGCCCCTGAATCTTTCGATCTCCTTTTCAAGGATCTCATGGGGTAGTCTTTCCCTTGGTATCAGAAGCTCAATCTTTCCACCAAGTTTTCCCGTTGCCTCATAAAGGTTTATCTCATGACCTTTGAGGCCCAGCTGCCATGCTACACTCATTCCCGCAGGGCCGCCACCAATGACAGCTATCCTCTTTCCTGTTGGTTCAGCCTTTGGTGGTGCTGGAATTTCGAGACTCAATTTTCCTAAGGTATCAATCCTTAAGGGTTTGTCATACCTTGCCCTTGTGCAGGCCTCCATGCAGAGATTAGGGCATATCTCACCACATATTGTTGCTGGAAGGGGTGAATACTGAAGCACAAGCTCAAGGGCTTCATTGAGCCTTCCCTGTCTTACGAGCCTTGTCCTTTTATGAGTTGGTATGTTTGTTGGACAGGCATAGGCGCAGGGTGGGGCGTATTTCTCATTTGCCCATATTGGTTTAAATCTCCTGTCCTTACCTGTTGTAATATAGGGAAGGAGGGTCCTTTCATGGTCAAGATACTCTGCAAAGATGCCACCTTCACCAACCTCCTTCTCCCAGTGATTCTTCCTGAACTCAGCCATGGGAATCTTAAACCATTTTCTTGTCCTTCGTTCCTGAGAAGTATAGGCAACAAGTTTTTTCCAATCACCGGGTGACCTCGTGAGCTCTTCATAGTAAGATAATCTGTCAATTGCCTCAAGAAAGGGCTTCATGTTTGTTGTGAGCCATTGCCAGTCCTGTTCTGTGAGATCAAGAAGCTTTACATCCCTCTCGCTGTATCCCTGAATAGGTCCTCTGAAATATATAATTCCACCCACCATGCCAACACAGGGCCTGTAGCCAAGGATATTTTCTGGATTTCTCGGATTCACACCACAGACAACGGAGATTCCGCCTGCCTTGAATTCTGCAAAGCTGTCTCCTACATCCCTGAAATACCATGACTGAGGTGGATCAAACCTCGGATTGTGCTTTGTAAGGGTGTCACATCTTGCACCACCACTTCCCTGGACATAAAGAATTCCCTGAGCTGCTGCATTAAAGGCACCATTTGTGGCATCACCAAGGACTGTTATCTTTGCTCCACAATTGAGCCATCCTACATCATCCGATACAGAACCCTTTACAATAATCTCTGTCCCAAACATACCCATGGAACCACATCTCTGACCAACAGGCCCTTCAATAATCACCCTTATGGTCTCGCCCCTTGGCCAGAGCCTTCCACCAATGCCATGCTGACCATCAGCCTTTACATAAAGGGTCCTTGCACCTTCACGCACCGCCTCCTGGATATGCTCTTCAAGGATCCTTGAAGGTACTCTCCTGCCATCCACATTTCCATGGATTATGATTGTCTTTGAGTCGATCCACTCAATTATCTGAGATGGCTTTATCTTGAATTCTACTTCCCTAACAGACATAGCTTATCTGTAACCTCTCTGCCATATTTTTGTCGTCTATGCTAATACCATCAGACATTCCGATGGGCAGTTCTGTGCTTCTTCCCATTGGAGCAAAGATCTTTTTCAGCTCAACCTCAGCTGCCTTGAAGACTTCCACAACCCTTTCAGCAACCTTTTCAGGATCAAGCCTTCTATAGAGCTTTGGATCCTGTGTGGTGATACCTCTTGGGCATTTCCCTGTGTTGCAGAGATTGCATCTATTGTATTCATCACCAAAGCAGTCTGCTGCTGCCTGCATGATGTATTTTCCTATTGCAACGGCTGATGCACCAAGCATAATGAGGGCTGCTGTATTTGCTGCAAGATGGCCTTTTTTGCCAATTCCACCAGCTGCAATGAGGGGTAGTTCATTCTGTTTGCCCTGCCTTACAAGGTCGAGATAGCAGTCCCTTATATTGGAGGCAATGGGATGGCCCATCTTGTCCATCGATACATTATAGGCTGCACCAGTTCCACCATCCTCACCATCAATAGAGAGGGCTCCTGCATAGGGGTTCCTTGCAAGGTTATTAAGGACTGCCCTTGCTGTCTTTGTGCCTGATATCTTTGGATAGACAGGGACCCTGAATCCAAAGGCCATGGACATGGACTGGATCATCTTTGCCACTGCCTCTTCAATGGAGTACTTTGTCTGGTGTGTTGGTGGTGAGGCAAGGTCAACAGCCTCTGGAACCCCCCTGATTTTTGCAATCAATTTTATTACCTTCTGAGCCATCAAAAGACCACCATCCCCTGGTTTTGCACCCTGACCGTATTTTATCTCTATGCCAGCAGGGTCTTCTACCATCTCAGGAAGGGCATGGATTATCTCATCCCAGCCAAAATAACCTGAGGCTATCTGGAGGATAAAATATTTGAGATACCTTGACTTGAGAAGTCTTGGAGGCACTCCTCCTTCACCAGTGCACATGACAACAGGTATCCCTTCAACCTCATTTAGATAGGCAACGCCCATGGCAAGGCCTTCCCACATGTGGGGTGAGAGGGCCCCTACAGACATGGAGCCGATCATTATAGGGAATATCTCCCTTACAGGTGGAATGAATTTTCCGCTGCTCAGGTCAACAATGAGCTTTCCATTGTCACTCTTAAGAGGTAGTTCTTCAGGTGGAAGAATCCTTCCAATGTATGTCCTTACCCTGAACTCATGTCTTCCTGCATCGAGCGCAGGGTCTGTAAGCATGGATATTCTGGTAAACTTTATCCTGTCAAGGGTAGAAGGAGATGGGTCGTTCCTTCTTCCCCCTCTTTTATAAGGTTCTCCGCCTTTATTTTTATAATGATAAAATTTGTGTTGCGGATTGTATTCTGGCTCTATAGCCTCGTTAGGACATACAAGCGTACAGGTTCCGCAACCAGTGCAGTAGTGCTCCATGTCTGTCACCTGTTCGATTATATGGATTACCTTTGTCCTCACAACAGGGCCTGGCATTGGACCTTCTGACTCCACAACCCGCTGGAGTTTTACTGATGGCACAATAGCCTTTACAGGACAGACAGCAGTACACTGACCGCATCTCTTGCATCTGTCGTCACGCCATCTCACTATATAGGGGAATTCCTTTAGAGATAATTTATGATTAAAGTCTTCCCTTATCTTAATTACACCTGGCATAATACCTCAGCCTCCTCAGTTACAAATTCACCTTTTAATTGATTCCATACCTTTACTTCTGAAGCATTAGGGGGAATAATAACCATTTCATACTTCATGGGAAATACATCCTTTGATCTGTCTCTTTCAGGTATAACCTTATCAAGGCCGCACTCCTCTGACATGAGTCCATATTTACCAGGGACACCACCAACCACACCAGGCCTGAGCTTCTTTGAGTCTTGAACCATAAAGCAGGTGCCATCAGGCGTGAATCCTATCACACAATTTGGACCATCTATGCAGAGGGGTCTTAAGGACTGTCTTATGAGGTTCAGGGCTTCTCTATCAGGTCTCCTCTCTATCTCTGACAGCTTAAGAGGAGTTATCACATCCTTGTAATATGTGAGGGGAAACCTGAGCTGTCTGTGGATGTAATGAAGTATATGAGTGAAGACCTCACTATCACTGTTATACCCTATATACCCGGGAAAACCTCTTGACATGAGAAACTCCCTTATGGGTACAAAGGCGGTGTTCTCGCCATTCGTCATTGAGCAGTATCCCTGAATGAAAAAGGGGTGGCAAGCATAGAGATTTATGGCATAGTTTGTATTCTGTCTTCCTTGAGCAAAGATTATCTTAGCCTTAAGATCGCTCTTGTCAAGGCTGAAGAATTCGGCAAGCTCAAGGGGATCTCCAACTTCCTTCAAGGTAAGGACATCGGGATAGAAGGAGAAGACCACTATGGATTCATCTTCCTCACCCATTGCCCTGAGGGCAAGGCGGGTTCGCATGAGGAGATCCTCTTTTTCCTTTATTGATTTATCCTTATAGGAGTCAGGATAGTCATAAACCCTTGCAAAATAATAATCCCTCGGGTATAGGCCTTTTACATATCTCAATTTTGGTGACCATACATACTTGAGCTTAAAACCGAGCCTGTCCATATATTCATCAAGGAGCTTTATACCTTTCTGTGAAGATATGCCTGAAAGAATAGGATATTCCTTCAGCTCCTCAAGTTCTCCACCGAGGTTCTTAAGCACAAGGCCCATGCCGGAGCCATCATGTCCTTCCTTCATAGTTTCAAGGGCAAGGACATTCTCCACTGGTGAGAAATATTCATCAGATGTTATGGCTGCAAGCCTGCACATTCTTTAACCTCTCAAGACAAAAATAGGCAAACGGCAATCGTTTGCCTATTTATAATAAAATAAATCCTGAGAAAAAAACAATAGCTCAGAGGGCCTCTTCGCCTCTCTGGCCTGTTCTTATCCTTATGGCATCTTCAAGATCAAATACAAAGATCTTGCCATCACCCACCTCACCTGTCTTTGCTTTCTCAGTTATTATACTGACAGCCTTTTCTACAAGCTCATCATTCAATACTATCTCTATCTTGAGCTTTGGAAGAAACCTTATCTCATACTCCCTTCCTCTATAGATCTCCACAAATCCCTTCTGTCTTCCAAATCCCCTCACCTCTGTAACAGTCATCCCACAGATTATTCCTGCCTCTGAAAGACCCTGAACAACCTCATCAAGTTTAAAGGGTTTTATTATCACCTCTATCTTTTTCATTTTTAACCTCCTTAAAAGTGTAGATTATAGGCTTTTTCACCATGCTGGCTCTCATCAAGGCCTATGAGTTCGTCATTTCTATCAGCCCTTAAGCCTAATAGGAATTTTATAATCAGAAATACAAAGAGTGATATTATAGAAACATACAAAATGGTAATAACAACTGCCAGAATCTGTACATAAAACTGAGAAGGATTTCCAAAGAATAACCCTTTACCAGCCTCATTTACAGAAGGGTCAGCAAGAAGACCTGTGAGAAGTGCACCAAGTATTCCTGCTACTCCATGAATTCCAAAAGCATCTAGGGTATCATCGTAACCCAGCCTTGGTTTCAGTCTTGCCACTGCAAAGTATGGTACTATCCCGGCCATTATCCCTATAATAATAGCACCGATAATGTTCACAAATCCTGCAGCAGGAGTTATGGCAACAAGTCCAGCAACTGCTCCTGAGGCAATGCCTAAGATGGTGGGTTTTTTCGAGAAGAGCCATTCTGTGAACATCCATGAAAGGGCTGCAGTAGCAGTGGCAGTATTGGTATTTGTAAAAGCTGCTCCGGCAATCCCGTTAGCAGCAAGGGCAGAGCCAGCATTAAATCCGAACCATCCAAACCAGAGAAGTCCTGCTCCTAAGGCTACCATTGTAAGATTATGAGGAATCAAAGTAGTGTCCCTTCTCTTGCCGAGCATAATAGCACCTATGAGGGCTGCCATACCAGCATTGATATGAACCACTGTACCACCAGCAAAGTCAAGGGCACCAAGCTTTGCAAGAAATCCACCGCCCCATACCCAGTGGGCCACTGGAAGGTATGAAAGGCTCAACCATAATATGCAGAATAGTATCCAGGCAGAGAACTTCATCCTTTCAATGAGGGCACCACTCACAATGGCAACTGTAATGGCTGCAAAGGTGAGCTGATATACAATAAATATCATTTCAGGGATTGTTCCTGAAATACTACTAACATCGACACCAGAAAGAAATAGTTTAGAAGGTTTACCAATTATTCCCCAGAGGTCTTCTCCAAAGGCTATGGTATAGCCATAGATAACCCACAGTACACTCACTATTGAGAAGCCTACAAAAGACATGGCTATAGTGTTAAGGCTGTCCTTTCTTTTTGCTAAACCACCATAAAATAGGGCAAGTCCTGGAACTGTCATGAGCATAACAAGGGCAGTTGCAATGAGCATCCAGGCAGTATCACCTGTGTCGATTTTGGACTGAACCTCCTCTGCAAAGGCAAGCCCAGAGAGACTCAATACTGCCATAAACACCGAAGCTACAGTTAATAGTTTCATTTTTAACCTCCTTAAAAACTGAGACTTAGATTTATACTTGTAACAAAGGTATCGTCAAGCTTTCCGTTTGGATTATAGGAAAAACCATTAACTGTTCTTTTAGCCTTATCAGAAAGAGGGAACCAATACTGGGCAACAGGTTGAACAGAAAGATTATTCGCTACTGGGATAGTAAAACCGACCTTTACTGTTCCATCGTGGAAGGCATTATATTTTTCACCAGTGTAATTGCCTGCAGAAGCCTTATAGGTCTTCCAGTACCCGCCATCTCCTATAAAGTAACTGGCTGATATACCTAAGTCAACGGTTATATCTTTATAAATCTTTTCTGAATGAGAAAGAGAAAGATTTATATATGTGCCAGGGTAGGAAGTAATATCACGGTAAATTGTGAGTATTGGCTTGGTTATTACATCGTATCCAGCACTGATAAATAACTCTTCTGTCTCATCAGTGTATTTAGTACCATAATATATGTAACCAAATGTCAATGAAAATTTATCACACATATAAGTATAGCTTAATGTTAAGTCTGTCTCATTAAGACTTTTTTCGCCTCCATTAGCGGGCGAAAAAGACTGTGTAGCATGTTGAGTGCTATCAATGTTACTCCAGTGGGTTATGGAGAAACCTTTGTAGGAAATACTCAAGACAGGTTGTACCACTATGCTGTCAGTACCTATTTCATAACCCCTAAATATGTACCTGTTAAAGACACCAACAGATGCACTGCCTTTTACAACTTCTGCAAAAGCTGTGGTACCCCCTAAGCTCAATACTAAAACCATTACAAAAGTAAATAACCTAAATTTTTTCATCTTAACACCTCCAAGTTGAATTTCTTCTCTTTTACCTATTCAATGAGCTCATTGTACTTTTTAATTTGCTAAAATCGTGCCAGGTTTCAACCCATTGATTTTTCAGAAATTTTTAAAAATAAAATGCGACATTTTTGTCTTGTTAAACAATTTTGTGGGGATTGTCAATGGGAAAATCCGTAGAAAAGATGCTATCAGGGAATTATAGAATCTCTTAGAGGGGATGGAGTCTTAAATGATTATGATATTAAAATGAAGTAGATATCAATTGCTACTGCTATTACAGAGAAGATGAATATGACTAAGTAGTTTATATTTTCAGGAGATCTTTTAAGGGACGATAGCAGATATATAACAATCTCTCTGTCTTCATCTGTAAGACAGGCATTTGCCTTGACCTTTTCTATTAATTGAAATCTTTCAATGGTCTTCTTTCTCTTTTCTGCTATATAGAATCTATAGAGAAAAAAGAGCATATATCCAATAGTTCCGATGTACCATACAGGTCTTACCCATAGGGGTTCAAACCTCTGAACGAAGATAATAGCCCTAAAGGCAGTTGCAGAGACTATGCCGAGGGCAAAAAAGGTATATATAACAAGCGGAGACAGCGTGTGGGGTTTCCTTTCTTTCATTTTAATATTTTAGCACAAAAGACATATTCACTATTGTATTTATTAATACAAAATTGTCATAATAGGATATGAATGCCCTTGAAAGAAAGAATGCCGAACTAACGGCCCTTCTTGAGGTAAGCAAGGTCCTTAGTTCCTCCTTTGACCTTGAAGAAAATCTTTACCAATCCCTTAAGATCCTATATGATTATCTTCACATGACAAGGGGTACCGTGACCCTTCTTGATCCTGAAACAGCTGAATTGAGGATTGCAATAGCTTATGGGCTTACAAAGGAGCAGATAGCAAGGGGAAAATACAGGATAGGTGAGGGTATTGTTGGAAAGGTTGTTGAGACAGGTTCACCTATTGTTATCCCTAACATTGAAAAGGAGCCTTTATTTTTGAACAGGACAAGGGCAAGGATCAATAAGGATAACATCTCTTTTCTCTGTGTACCTGTAAAGATAAAAGAGGAGATCCTTGGCGTCCTCTCTGTGGATAGAATTTTTGATAAGAGTATATCTTATGAAGAAGACTTGAGGGTGCTGAATATCGTGGCTACCCTTATGGGTCAGGCAATTAAACTCCACCAGAGGTTTTCAGAAGAGAGGTTCAAGAGAGAGGAGCTTACCATAGAGCTAAGGAATCGCTTCAGCATCCAGAATATTATTGCTGTCTCTGACAGGATGCAAGATGTTATTAAGTCAGTTCTCAAGGTATCAAAGAGCAGGGCAACAGTATTGCTTAGAGGAGAGAGCGGAACAGGTAAAGAGCTTATAGCAAAGGCAATCCATTATGAAGGTCCGAGGGCAAAAGGACCTTTTATTGCTGTTAATTGTGCTGCCATACCTGAGAACCTTCTTGAAGCAGAATTATTCGGTTATGAAAGAGGAGCCTTCACAGGTGCAGTAACAGCAAAACCAGGTAAATTTGAGCTTGCCCATAAAGGGACTATTTTTCTTGATGAGATAGGTGAGATGAGCCCTGGCCTTCAGGCAAAACTCTTGAGGGTGATTCAGGAACATACCTTTGAGAGGCTTGGAGGTATAAGGTTAATAAAGGTTGATGTCAGGTTAATTGCAGCAACAAACAGAGACCTTGAGGATATGGTGAAGAAGGGTCTCTTCAGGGAAGACCTTTACTGGAGATTGAATGTAGTTCCCTTATTTCTTCCTCCTCTAAGAGAAAGAAGAGAGGACATCCCTGTCCTTATAGACCATTTTCTGAAGAGGTTTAACAGGGAGTATGGAAGGCGAATAGCTATATCTCCTCAGGCAATTGCGAGACTAATGGAATATTCGTGGCCAGGTAATGTTAGAGAGCTTGAAAATACTATTGAGAGGCTTATTGTCCTTGCTGAGGGTGAGGTAATAACACCTGAAGACCTTCCTGTTCATATTAGGTCAGGGGTACAGAGGTTCTCAAATAGAAGTGAGGGATCTTCCCTCGATGAGGAGATTAAAGAATTAGAAAAGAGAAGGATAGAGAATGCCCTGAGGAGTTGTAATTACAATCAAGCCCGTGCTGCCCGATTGCTCGGTATTACCCCGAGGCAGATAGGGTATAAGATAAAGAAGTACAAAATTAAGGCCAGCCCCTGAAAAGGCTGGCCCTTATTCTTGAACGACCTTGAATATCTTTTAAAGTATCGGCAGGTATCTATCTAATTCATAGGGATGAATTCTAATTCTGTAATCATCCCACTCAATCTTTTTGCTTATAATAAGCTCATTAAATACATGGTCTCCTAAGGCTTCTTTTAGGAGGTTACTTCTTTCAGCAATCTCAATTGCCTCTATGAGACTTCCTGGTAGCTCCTCTATTCCGAGCTTCTGCCTTTCTTCAGGAGAAAGGTGATAAACATCAACTTCTGTTGGCTCAGGAAGGGGATAACGGTTCTCTATTCCTTTAAGTCCAGCGTGGAGCATACAGGCAAAGGCAAGATAGGGATTACAGGCAGGATCAGGTGAACGGAGCTCTATCCTTGTTGCCTTATCCTTACCAGGCTTATACATTGGAACCCTTATGAGGGCAGAGCGATTCCTTCTTGCCCAGCATATATAAACAGGTGCCTCATAGCCAGGGACGAGCCTTTTGTAAGAGTTTACCCATTGATTGAGCACAAAGGTAATCTCTTTAATATGCTTCAGAAGACCTGCAGTGTAGGATTTTGCTATATCAGAGAGATGATACTTATCCTTTGGATCAAAGAAGGCATTCTTGTCGCCCCTGAAAAGGGATTGATGGGTATGCATTCCGCTACCGTTCTGACCAAAGAGTGGCTTTGGCATAAAGGTTGCATAAACACCATACTTTCGAGCAATCTCCTTTACCGTTACCCTGTAGGTCATGACCATATCAGCCATCTCAAGGGCATCAGCATATCTCAGGTCAATCTCGTGCTGGGAAGGTGCAACCTCGTGATGAGAGTATTCAACCCTTATACCCATCTCTTCAAGGGCAAGGATTGTTTCACGCCTTAGATCCTCTGCTGCATCAAGAGGATAATCGAAATAGCCTCCCTCGTCAAGGATATCAGGGCACTTATCAGACTTGAAATAGAAGTATTCAAGCTCAGGTCCAACGTAGAAGTGGTCAAATCCCATGGATTGTGCCTTTTCGAGGGCACGCTTCAGGACATTCCTTGGGTCACCCTTGTAAGGTGTGCCATCAGGCTCATAGATGTCACAGAACATCCTTGCCACTGCCTTTTCCTTTGGTCTCCAGGGTAGAAGGGCAAAGGTTTTTGGATCAGGCTTTGCTATCATATCACTTTCATCAATCCTTGCAAAGCCCTTTATGGATGAGCCATCGAATCCCATGCCCTCATCAAAGGCCATGTCAAGTTCATCCACATGGATTGCGAAACTCTTGAGCTGACCGTGGATATCAGAAAACCAGCATCTAATAAACCTCACATCATTTTGTTTGATCAGCTCCATTACATCCTTTTTGTCCCTCGGTTTTTTCATAAAACTTCCTCCTTTAATTTGATTTTTATCTGAAGAAGGCCCTGTAAAACAGGTCTGCCCTCAAACGGTATCTTGGATATAATCTTTCTGTATCTTTTAATATCTCTTGGAAGTCTTCTCTATCCTCAAACCATTCCTTTATGATTTCAGGATTTACTTCAATGTGGAACTGAAGGGCATAGGAATTACCATATCTGAAAGCCTGATTTGGATAATCCTTTGATGAGGCAAGCCTGACGGCACCTGAGGGTATATCAAAGGTATCACCATGCCATTGCAAGACCATTGTTTTATCCATTGGTTCAACAACATACTTGAAGACTTCATCCCTTGCTCCATCAATAGTCGGCTCGATTGGTAGCCAACCAATCTCCTTTTTATGTCCCTGATACACCCTTGCACCCAACACATAGGCCATTAATTGGGCACCAAGGCATATACCAAGGACTCTTTTATTCATCTTAAGGGCCTTTTCGATTGTACTGGCTACATCCTTAAGGAAGGGATATTGCTCCATCTCATAAACAGCCATAGGTCCACCCATTATGACAATAGATGAGAAGTTATCCGGAGAAGGTATTGGCTCACCAATACCTGCCTCTACAATCCTGAAATGAAAGTTATTGCCTTTCAGGAACTCAAGGATCGTTCCAGGTCCCTCTGAAACAACATTCTTTATGATTAACACATTCATAGGCAAACGGTAACCAATTACCGATTATAATAAATATATTGTATATCTGTCAAGATATGGCAAGAATATACTGAAACCCATGAGGACTGGACACGCCTATGGTGTAGAGGTTAAACTTTCTGCATAAGCAGAGATAAACCTTTAAACTGGAGGTGTGGAGATGAAGCAAAGGTTTTTGAAAATATGTTACAGGCAAAACTTTCATTTTAAAAAAAAGCATTGGTTGAACTACAAAAATAGCTTACAGCTGGGGTAACAAAAAAGATGTAATTGTGTGGAAGTTGTGAAAATTGTTGTTTCTCGAGGATAGTCTATCAATGCGACATTTTAAAATAGATCCCCGTCCTATTGTACTTGTTCTTATTTATACTTTTGTGGTATATTTGTCTGTTTTAATTTCTAAAAATCTTTCAAATAGGAGGTTTTAAAGATGAATTACGGAAAACCAAATGCATCATCAGCCACAGGTACGAGAAACAGGGTTCCTGATCCTGCGCCTTACTCAGGCATCTGTTCTGTCTGCCTTGATGGGTGTCCTGGCCCATGTGAGATCGGTAAATCCTCATATCGTGGAAGGGAAGTAATATATCCAGGACCATTCGGAAAGGTAACAGCAGGTGCAACAAAGACATATCCAGTAGATTATTCCCATCTGAATATTCAAGGGACCTGCGTTGGTGCTGTTGGAGTTGAGGCTGATCCTGATAAGGCTATCTTCCCTGCTGTTTCAACAGAGGTGGAGATCGGGAATAAGTCCAAGGTTAAATTATCCCTGCCTGTTTTTACAGGAGCCCTGGGATCAACTGATATCGCAAGAGAAAATTGGGAAGGTCTTGCTGCTGGAGCTGCTATATCAGGGATTGTTCTTGTAATCGGTGAGAATGTGGTGGGAATGGATCCTCAGGCTGAATTTAAGAATGGAAGGGTCGTGAAATCACCCGAACTTGAAAGAAGGGTCAAACATTTTAAAGAATGGTTTAATGGCTATGGAAATATCTTTTTGCAGCAGAATGTGGAGGACTCAAGACTTGGTTCGGCAGAATATGCTATAGAGAAACTTGGTGTTGAGTGTATTGAGATCAAGTGGGGTCAGGGTGCCAAGGATATTGGTGGAGAGGTAAAACTAAAGACCCTTGAAAGGGCCCTTGAGCTCAAAAGAAGGGGGTATATCGTTCTGCCTGATCCTGAGAGGCCTGAGGTACAGAAGGCTTTTAAAGAAGAGGAGTTTAGGGAGTTCGAGAGGCACTCGAGGCTTGGCATGGTAGATTATGATAGCTTTTTTAAGACAGTAAAACATTATCGTGATGCTGGTGCAAAATTTATTTCCCTTAAGACAGGTGCCTATAGAATAACTGATCTTGCAAGGGCCTTAAGATTTGCATCTGATGCTGAGGTAGATCTTGTTACAATTGATGGGGCAGGTGGAGGCACAGGAATGAGCCCCTGGAGGATGATGAATGAATGGGGCATCCCAACTATTTATCTTCAGTCCATTGCCTATAAATTTGCAGGTCAATTAAAAGCAAAGGGTAGACATGTGCCTGATCTTGCTATTGCCGGTGGTTTCTCCCTTGAAGACCACATATTCAAAGCCCTTGCCCTTGGAGCACCTTATTTCAAGGCTGTATGTATGGGCAGGGCATTAATGATCCCGGCCTTTGTTGGAAAGAATATAAAGAAGTGGCTTGATGAGGATAAACTTCCTACAGAGATAAAGAAATATGGTGATGTACCTGAAAGGATATTCATCACCTATGAAGAACTCAAGGCAAGATTCGGGAAGGATATTGAAAGACTACCATGGGGTGCTATTGCCATGTATACTTTCTGTGACAGGCTTAAACTCGGACTTAAGCAACTCATGGCTGGTGCAAGGAAGTTTGCTGTGAAATATATAGATAGGTCAGACCTCGTAGCCCTTACAAAGGAGGCCTCTCAGGTCACAGGTATCCCCTATGTAATGGAGGCTGATATGGAAGAGGCTGAGAAGATTTTATTAAAATAAACTCTTTGAAAAGGGAGGGGTTTGCCCCTCCCTTCATAAGGAGGATAAATGGAAGAGATACTGAAGCGAGTAAAGGAAGATAATATTATCTTTATTAATTTTCAATTTACAGATATACATGGCCAGTTAAAAGAGATGACGGCGCCTGTAAACAGGCTTGAGGATATATTAAAGTCAGGTTTATGGTTTGATGGCTCATCCATTGAAGGTTTTGCAAGGATTCATGAAAGTGATCTCTTCCTTAAACCGGACCTATCTACTTATTCTATAATTCCATGGCTAACCACACCAGAGGGTAATACAGCAAGATTTATCTGTGATATCTATACACCTGATGGGAAACCATTCCCTGGTGATCCACGATATGTTTTGAAGAAGACCATCCAAAAAGCAGAGGAAAAAGGTTTTGTTTATAAAGTTGGCCCTGAAGTGGAATTTTATCTTTTTGCCTCAAATAAAGATTTTGAAAGAGTCCCTGTTGATAAAAAAGGATATTTTGACCTCGCTACTGAAGATATTCATTTAATCAGTCAAGATATTAACACATATTTGAAAACCTTTGGTATTGAGGTTGAGGCAATTCATCATGAGGTTGGTCCCGGTCAGTACGAGGTTGATTTCAGATACAGTGATGCCCTTACAACCTCTGACAGATTGATTACCCTTAGGGCCACCATTAAGGCAATAGCCCAGAAGAGAAATCTACATGTAACATTTATGCCTAAACCGGTTATGGGTATTGCTGGTTCAGGTATGCATGTCCATCAGAGTCTTTTTGCTCTTGAAGATAAAAGGAATCTCTTTTTTGATAGTAACAATCCCTATGGGCTATCGGAACTCGCATATAATTTTATGGCAGGTCAGCTTTTTCATATAAAGAGCATTATGCCGGTACTCTGTCCAACCGTTAACTCCTATAAAAGATTGATTGCAGGCTTTGAGGCCCCTGTGTATATATCCTGGGCAAGGATAAACAGATCTGCCCTTATAAGGGTGCCGAGATGGTTTCAGGATAAGCCAAATTCTGCAAGGATAGAATTAAGATGTCCTGACCCTGCATGCAATCCCTATCTTGCCTTTGCTGTTATGCTTGCTACTGGACTTGACGGAATTGAGAAAAAGATACCTCTATCCGAGCCTGTTGAAGAGGATCTGTATCAATTTGATGAGGTAATGCTCAGGAAAAGAAATATCGATACCCTTCCAGCCTCTCTTTTTGAAGCCCTGATGGAGATGAAGAAGAGTCCACTGGTCAGAGAGGTTCTCGGTGATCATCTTTATGACAGATACCTTGCAATTAAAACAGAAGAGTGGCATGAGTTCAAACAACAGGTGACAAGATGGGAGATAGAAAGATATTTTGATATCTAATTTTTAGGATGAATAAGGTAACGATATCAATCCTGAAGGTTCTTGATAAAGAGAATAAGATAATAGGCTCAAGGGAGATTGCAAAAAGACTGAAGCTTCATGGGGTAGATATCTCTGAAAGGACCGTAAGATACCATCTTAAAATCCTTGATGAGAGGGGATATACAAGGGTCTTCGGTAAGGAAGGCAGACAGATTACAGAGAAAGGCAGGAGGGAACTACACAATGCCCTTGTCCTTGAAAAGGCAAGTTTTGTAAGCTCAAGGATAGAGACCCTTTCTTATTTAACAACCCTTAATCTCGACACCCTTCAAGGAGATATAATCCTGAATATCTCCTTTTTCTCTGAAAAGGAATTCGAGAAAGCCCGAAGAATAATTAAGCCTGTTTTTCAATCTTCCTATGTAATGAGTAATAGATTACTACTGGCAAAGGAGGGTCACACTATTGGAGAGGTCTTGATACCCGAAGGAAAGATTGGTATTGCCACAGTCTGTAGCATTACTATTAACGGCCTATTCCTTAAGGCGGGGATTCCTGTGACCTCAAGGTTTGGTGGTGTCGTTGAGATTATAAACAAGAGGCCTGTAAGATTTCTTTCTCTTATTAGTTACGAGGGGTCTTCCCTCGATCCTCATGATATATTCATCAGAAGTAAGATGACAGATGTCCTTGGAGCTGTAAAGAAAGGCACAGGCAGGATCCTTGCAAGCTTCAGGGAGATACCCGTTGTATGTATTGAAAGGGTAAGGGAGCTTGCAAAGGAGCTTTCAAAAAGTGACATAGGCGGAATACTCATTATTGGTGAGCCTAATAAACCTGTCCTCGGAGTCCAGCCAGGTATTGACAGGGCTGGGATAGTTATAGTGGGAGGTCTCAATCCAGTTGCTGCCCTTGAGGAGTCAGACATACCCACAGAGAGCCAGGCCATGTCAACCCTTTATCCCTTTTCTGGTTTAAAGAGTTATACAGAACTTATCCTTTAGAGATTTGATATAATTAACAATGAATCTCTTTTCTGGAAGGATATCCTATCTCCATATCATTCATAATGACCGAGTTGGCTCTGTCAATCCCTTTGAACTTTTTAATCCCTCTCAATTCAGTGAGCTTAAGGTTGTCACATTCGTCTCCTCCCCTGAGTTTTTCTTTGAAAGAATTAAGGGGTTTGAAAGGGTAATAGCAATCCTCGGTGAAGAGGAGACAGCAAGGACATTCTATCAGCTTGATCCCTTGATAGAAGAGAGGTTTATCCGCCAGGCAGAGACCTATCCAGATGTCCTTGAAAAGCTGGACAATGGCAGGATTGAATTGAGATATATGAGGGCAGGGGAGAGGATTCATTCTAAGATATATATCCTTGCCGCAAAGGATGGATCATTTTACAGGGTAATGATTGGCTCAGCTAATTTTACAGCCTCTGCCTTTGGAGACATGAACCAATACGAAGAGCTTATAGTCTATGATAGTACCTATAATAAGGCCTTCTGTGAGGCTTATTTAAAGAGATTTGATGAGCTTTACAGGAATTCTTTCGATTTCATTACAGAGGGCACAAGAAAAAAGATAAGGGCCATACTTGTTAGAGCTGAGAATGTCTTTATCGTTTCTCCTGAAGAGAGAGCTGAGATGACTGTTGAGAAGATAAACAGGGAGAATATCTATGGTAGTGATGCCACCCGTCTTGTTATAAATGTCGTTGAAGAACGGGAGCATCTTGAAGAGAGGTTTATGGAGATTGAAAGGGTAGAAAGGATTATTGAGCATGTTACAAAGAAGACTAAGGACGGTCATGCCTTTGAGCCCAAGGAAAGGCTTAAGTCTTTAAAGGATAAGCTTAGGGAGATAGTCTCCTTTTCTCACAGGAGGAGCCAGGAGTTTATTGATAAGAGGAGATTCCTCTATTTTAATCCAGGCAGGTCTGAGTTCTATATAAAACAGGAAGAACACGCAGTTCCTTATACTGTAGGGATTAATAAAGATGGATTAAGGGAAAGACTCTTTCAGGTGATTAATTTTGTTGAGTCCTACTGGGAGTTTGCCGTCCATAAGGACAGGGAGGTTCTGAAAAGGGTCTTTGAGGCTATCCTTTATGCCTTTACCTCACCTTTTATTCATATCATGAGAAAGTCTGTAAGGAAGGAAAAAGGGGAGGAAAAGGTTGCCGAAATACCCATTGTCCTTATCCTTGGAGGCCTTGCCAATACAGGTAAGACAAAGCTCCTTCTTTTTATAAACAGACTTCTTGGAAATACCTTTGATGTCTTTAATTATCGGGACATATATACGAAGAATCAGAGGATCCTTTATGACCTCTTTTATACGAATAATATCTTTCCTATCCTTGTTGATGAGATTTATGATAACTTTTTTAAAGGCGAGGGAGAAAGGCTCATAAAAAGCCTTACAAATACCCTTTCAGAGCCCCATCCATGCCTTATAGGAACATCCAACATAGGATTCAGTGCCGAGAGCCAGGTTATAAGAAGGATATACTATCTCCATTTTGGTTCTCCTTTTTCTGAAGACAGGTCTATTAAAGAAAAGGCAGAAAGGTATTTTGAGGAAAAGGTTGGCACAGTGGATGATGGTCTCTTTAGATATTTCTTATATGAATTTTTAAAGAGGATTCCCGAGGATAGATTCTATACTCTGGAAGATCCTTTGTCTCTATCAAGAAAGATCTTCAGGGAGCTCTTTATTTTAGCAGGCCTTCCTGTCCCTGATTTTATAAGTGAAAGACCCTGTGGAGATTATTACAGGCTTGGGAGTATGGAATGGCAGGCCCTTTATCTTACAAGGCGCTCAGACTTCAGGGAGATGAAGGACTCTGGAGAGGTCTATTATGTAGTAGATTTAAAGAGCATATATGAAGCAAAGGATGCTGAACAATTAAAGAACAAACTTCCTCCAAGTGTTGTTAAGTCTTCAGGCACACCTTTAATACTCCATAAAAAAAGATTCCTTCAGTTTATAGGTCAGAGAGAAGGCTTTCTCTGGAAGTTTCTTTCAAGGTCATGATCTTAGAGGAGGCATCTTTCCAGAGGAGACTGAACAGATTCGTTATAGAAGCCCGATTGGATAGAAAACCCATCAGGGCTTATTTACCCAATCCTGGAAGATTGTGGGAATTCCTGATACCTGGACGGATTGTCTATTTGAAGAAAGAAAAGAGAGAAGGCCTTCCCTATACAGTATGGGCAACGGAGAGGAAGGGTTCAATTATATGCCTTCATACTCAATACACAAATAATGTAGCTGAGAGATTGATAATGGATGGAGTGATTGAGGCTTTTAGAGGATTTACCATTGTTAAAAAGGAATTCTCTATTAATCACCATAGAGTTGACTTTCTAATTAAAAATGGCAGAATCATCATACCCCTTGAGGTTAAGTCCTGTACCCTTTTTGAAGATACTATAGCCATGTTTCCTGATGCTGTTACAGAGCGGGGAAGGCAGCACCTCGAGGTCCTTGGGAGATTGGGTGGGGCAGTGCTTTTTATAGTCCATTATCCCGGGGCTGAATACTTTCTACCAGATTTTCATACAGATCCTCTTTTCTCTGAGACCCTTTATAAACTGAAAGATAAGATAATTATTAAGGCCATATCTGTAATGTGGGATAAAGAGATGAATTTCAGATTTGTAAGAGAACTCTCCATACCATGGCATATATATGAAAAAGAGGCAGGAGACAGGGGAGCTTACATAATTACTGGATTGCTTAAAAGGAACAGGACTGTCGAGATAGGTTCTCTTGGAAGGATAAGTTTTAAAAAAGGCTATTACCTTTACATTGGTTCTGCCATGAATTCCCTGAGCTCGAGGATTAAAAGGCATATGAGAAAAGAAAAGACCATGAGATGGCATATTGACTACCTTATCCCCTATCTTCAGGATATAAGGGCAATACCAATTCAATCCAGTGAAGACCTTGAATGTCACCTTGCACAGGAGATCGAATCTATAACGGTAGATTATATAAAGGCCTTTGGCTCCTCTGACTGTAACTGCAAAAGCCATCTCTACTGGATGAAGGACAATCCCTTTTCTTATCAGAGGTTTATTGATATACTTCTGAAGTACAGGATAGGAAGGTTGATGGCAATTTTGGGTGAATAGCAATAAATAGTAAGATTAGAGATAGTAAAATAAAAGAGGGCTCTTATATTTATAAGAATGGTCAGTCGCCTGGCACAGAACAAAGATAGAATTTAACGCGTATAAAAGATGGGTTGACCTGTGGAAGGAGGATTAAATGCGAGCAAATAGAAGAAAAAACGGTACAAAAACAAGTCCCTTTGGGTCTCCTAGGAGAATTAATCATGACAGATTATATGAAGGAGTACCCAAAGAAAAAAGAGTAGAGTATTTTGAAAACCCTATCCCATCTAAGTTTATAGACAAAATCTTCTGTAAGTCTTCTGAAAAAATGGATGAGTTACCAGATTGCAGTGTCCATCTAATGGTTACTTCACCACCTTATAATGTAGGTAAAGAAGTTATCTTAGACCCGTTTATGGGTAGTGGACAAACAGCTATTGCTGCTATAAAGACGGGACGTCATTATGTTGGCTAAGAAATAAATAAAGAGTATGTAAGATTAGCAGAAAAACGGATTAAGGATTTTTCTATTTCTTCTAATGCACCAAGATTATTTAAATTACAAAAAGAAGAATGATTCTCTTTCAATCTGGAAGCCCTAAATAAGCACTGTGAATGGCTATAGTCAAATTTCACTTGAAAATTGATTTCTTGTAGGTTAAAATAATCTCATGAATAGACGAGTCCTATTTATCACCCCTCCTTACCACTGTGGAGTTGTTGAGGTTGCTGGCAGGTGGGCTCCTCTTACCTTTGCCTATCTTGCTGGAGAGATTAGAAAACACGGCTTTGAGCCCATTATTTATGATGCCATGACAAAACAGCATGGCTTCTTTGAAATAAGAAAGACTATAGAAGACCTTAAACCAGCTTATGTTGCAACAACAGCGATAACCTCTACTGTAATGGATAGCCTTGAAGTATTAAGGATAGCAAAGGAAGTCAATTCAGATATAAAAACCATAATCGGTGGAGTCCATCCCACATTCCTTTATAAGGATGTTCTCTCCAATAGTTTTGTTGACTTTGTTGTTAGAGGAGAGGGCGAGATAACCCTTGTAGAGCTTCTGGAGGCAATAGAGAATTATGCCAACCTTGAGGCTGTCAGAGGTATTGCCTTTAGAAAAGATGGAAGTATTATCTCCACACCATCGAGGGTTTATATTGAAGATCTTGATATACTCACACCAGCCTGGGATCTCATTGACTGGAAGGATTACAGATATTTTGTAATTCCAAATAGCAGGCTTGGTGCAATAAGCACATCAAGGGGATGCAACCATGGATGCACTTTCTGTTCCCAGCAGAAATTCTGGAAGCAGACATGGAGGGCAAGAAGACCAGAGAATGTGATAGAAGAGATAGAACATCTGAACAGGGATTATGGTGTGAATGTCTTTCTCATAACTGATGAATATCCAACGAATGACAGGCAAAGGTGGGAGAGGTTTCTTGACCTCCTGATTGAAAGAAACCTCGGAATCTATATCCTTATGGAGACGAGGGCAGAAGATATCATCAGGGATAAAGACATACTTAATAAATACAGGAAGGCTGGTGTGGTTCATGTTTATATTGGTGTTGAATCCACTGATCAGGAGACCCTTGACCTTATAAAGAAGGATATAAAAGTCGAAACAGGCATTGAGGCATTAAGGCTTATCCATGAACACGGCATGATAAGTGAGACGAGTTTTATTCTTGGCTTTCCAGATGAAACAAAAGAATCTATCCAGAAGACCCTGAGGCTTTCAAAGATATACAATCCGGATTTTGCCCATTATCTCTGTCTTGCTCCATGGCCTTATGCTGATATGTATGAGGAATTGAAACCTTATATTGTGGTAAATGATTACAAGAAATATAATCTTATAGACCCTGTTATAAAGCCTGTTAACATGACTATTGAAGAACTTGACAGGGCTGTAATTGATTGCTACCAGAGTTTTTACATGGGCAAGCTTACAGAGATCCTCAATATTAATGATGAATTTAAGAGGAGATATATCCTTTCAAGCATGAAACTCATAATGAATAGCTCCTTTATTGTCAACAAACTTGGAAGTCTTGGAAAGATTCCACCTCAGGTGGAAGCCCTTTTGAAAAGACTGGAAGGTGGAAGGGAAAGGGAAGAGGAATTCAAGGTTCTCACTTCTGGTTCGGTTGTAATAAACAGGCCTCTCGAAGAGGTCTTTGGGTTTGTTTTAAATCCTGAAAACTGGCCTCATTTTGTAACAAATCTTGTTGAGATAAAAAATAACTCACCTGTTTTGAGAAAAGGAGATACCTTTGAGTGGAAGTTCAGGATTAAAGGAATTAATCTTAGTGGAAAGGGAAGTGTGATAGAGCTCGTTAATAACAGAAGGATTGTCCTTCAGATGCATGAAGTCCTTCCGATCAGAGAAAATATTATCTTCAAGAGTTTTGAGGATAAGACTGTCCTTTCTATTGAGACGGGTTATATAAAACCGGGAAAGGTTTTAAGCTTTCTCTTTAAGATAACGATTGATCTCCTTAATTTCAAACAGCTTCAGGAAATCCTCAATAATCTCAAAGAGAGCCTTGAAAAAGGTGTTTCTATAAAAAAGAAGAAAGAGGCAGTTAATTAATCACTCCACTGTAACGCTCTTGGCAAGATTCCTTGGCTGGTCAACATCATAGCCCTTTATAACACCCACATAATAGGCAAGGAGCTGAAGTGGAACGGAACTCAAAACTGTTGAAAGGTATTTATTCGTCTCTGGTATCTCTATTACATAGTCTGAAAGGCCTTTTGCATCCCTGTCACCTTCAGTAAGGACTGAAATGATTATCCCTCCTCTTGATTTAACTTCCTGCATGTTTGAAAGGACCTTTTCATAGAGCTCGTCTCTTGGAGCAATAACAACAACAGGAAGCTCTTCATCTATAAGGGCAATAGGACCGTGCTTCATCTCACCAGCAGGATAACCCTCTGCATGGATGTAAGAAATCTCCTTTAATTTAAGGGCTCCTTCAAGGGCAATAGAATAGTTAATACCTCTTCCAAGATAGAGAAATCCTCTCCTATTGGTATGGGCCTTTGCAATTGCCTCAATAGAGGAGGCCTTTTTAAGTAAAGTTTCGACCTTTTCAGGGATGGTTATAAGCTCATCAATAAGAGCTGACCTTTTAGATGAAGAAAGGGTATTTTTTATCTGAGCCATAAGAATAGAGAACATATAAAGTGATACAAGTTGTGTTGTAAAGGCCTTTGTTGAGGCAACGCCAATCTCAGGGCCTGCATGGGTGTAAAAGACACCGTTACTCTCACGGGAGGCAGTGCTTCCAAGGACATTACATATTGTGAGGACCTTATGGCCCTTTGACCTTGCCTCTCTTATGGCTGCAATGGTATCAGCTGTCTCACCAGACTGGGTTATGGCTACAACAAGGGTGTTCTTGTTTAAGATTGCCTTTCTATATCTGAATTCAGAACCAATCTCTACCTCTACAGGAATCCTGGCAAGTTCTTCAATCATATATCTTCCAGCAAGGCCTGCATGATAGGAGGTTCCACAGGCAACTATGAGGATCCTTTCTGTATTCTCAAGGACTTTTTTATCAATGTTGAATTCATAGAGGTTTATCTCGCCCCTCTCAGGTTCTATCCTTCCTCTTAAGGTATCAGCAATTGCCCTTGGCTGCTCAAAGATCTCCTTTAGCATGAAGTGTTTGTAACCACCCTTTTCAGCCATGGCTGGACTCCAGTCAATGTGGACAGGGGATTTCTTAATACTCTCTCCATTAACAGTCATGAGTTGAATGACTTCAGGAGTGAGGACAATGAGTTCTCCATCATCAAGGAATATCACATCCCTTGAATACTGGAGAAAGGCAGGTATATCAGAGGCAATAAAATAGCCATGTTCTGAAAGACCAGCAATAAGAGGGCAGTCCTTTCTTACCCCTACAATCTTTCCTGGTTCATCTTCATTCATAACTGCAATAGCATAGGCACCTTTAACAGGCCTTAGAGCCTCTCTTATTGCCTCCTCAAGGTTTCTGCCCTTTATATGAAGATTAATAAGATGGCAGAGAACCTCTGTATCTGTCTCTGAATGGAATTTATGGCCTTTATGGATGAGCTCTCTTTTTAATTCAAGATAATTCTCTATGATTCCATTATGAACAAGGACTATCTTGCCTGACCTATGGGGATGGGCGTTCTCCTCTGAAGGTTTTCCATGAGTTGCCCATCTTGTATGACCAATGGCCGTAGGACTTGAGGGAAGAGGATTGAAAAGGGCCTCGAGGTCCTTTATCTTTCCCTGAGATTTTTTGATTTCGATTCTATTGTCACTAAAAAAGGCAACTCCAGCTGAATCATAACCCCTGTATTCAAGCCTCTTGAGGCCCTCAAGGATTATCTCGACAGCATTTTCTCTACCTGTATATCCAATAATCCCGCACATCAGTCTTTTTCCTTTTTTCTTTTTTTGACCCAGTCAGGTATATGTCTCTGGGGAACCCTTGTTATGGCAAGACACTTAGGAGGAACATCCTTTGTTATTGTTGAACCAGCTCCGATATATGCTCCTTTTGAGACCTTCACAGGTGCCACAAGCTGGCTGTCACTTCCCACAAAGACATTGTCCTCTATAATGGTCTTATGTTTTTTAAAGCCATCATAATTACAGGTAATTGTGCCAGCACCTATATTTACATTTCTACCCACCTCTGCATCTCCTATATAACTCAGGTGCATCGCCTTTGTGCCTTCACCAATAATGGATTTCTTTATCTCTACAAAGTTTCCTATCTTTACATTCTCTGATATTATGCTACCAGGCCTTAAATGGGCAAAGGGACCTATGGATGCATTGTCCTTAATTACAGAATCTTCAATAACAGAAGAATCCTTAATTATTACATTATCTCCAATTGTAGAATTCACTATCCTTACATTTGAATGGATAGTACAGTTCTTTCCAATAGTGGTCTTGGCCTCTATGAAGACACCAGGGTAAATGATAGTGTCTGGACCTATCTTCACATCTGATTCTATATAAGTATTTTGAGGATCAATTATTGTCACTCCTTGAAGCATCAGGTTCTCATTTATCCTTTTTCTCATTATGGCTGATGCTGTAGAAAGCTCTGTTTTTGTGTTTATTCCCATGAACTCCGTCTCGTCACCAAGGCAATAGGCATTTATCTTCATGCCCTGTTTAAAGGTTAGATTAACTATATCTGTAAGATAGTATTCGCCTTTGAGGGGATTCTTTTTTATCAGATCTACAAGGTTGAGGACATGGGGTTCCATAAGATAAATCCCGCTGTTTACCTCTCTTATATCAAACTCTTCAGAGGTGATATCTGTTTTTTCCTTTATGGCAATAACCTTTCCATTCTCATCCCTTATGATCCTTCCATAGGCTGATGGGTTTGAAGGATAAAAGGATAAAAGGGAAAGGCTATTTCTATCCTTTCTGTGGAGTTTTATAAAGGTTTTCAATGTTTCAGACTTAATAAGAGGTGTATCACCGTTTATAACAAGGACTGTAGTAGCACCTTTTAATTCCTTGAGACCAGCCTTAAGGGCATGGCCTGTTCCAAGGGCCTTATCCTGGATAGCTGTTTTAACACTGTCTCTGAGATACTCTTGTAGCTCTTTATGAGACTTATTAACAACAACTATAATCTCCTCTGGTTTTAAAGGTTTTAAGGCCTCAAGGACATAATGGAGCATAGGTTTACCGCATAAAGAATGGAGGACCTTTGGAACCTCTGAGCGCATCCTTGTTCCAAGGCCTGCAGCAAGAACTATAACACTCAAGTTCATCATTCCCTCTTCTTTGCTCCTTTTATCTCTCCTGGTGTGGCTATTCCACCAGAAAGGATAATTCTTACCCCATCTTCAATAGGGATATCAGTGTAGATGATATCCTCCTCTTTAAAAAGGACGATCTCCCCAAGATAAAGATTGTTTGTTGGTATGTACACTGCCCTAAGCTCGGTTCCACCTTCAATCCTGCATTCCTTTGTGAGGAAACCAAAGGCGTAGGTTCCCTGCCTTGGATATTCCACTATGACAAATTTCTTAAAGGCTCCTTTTGATTCAGGACTGAAGGCATCCATTATCTGCTTTATTGCCGTATAGATACTTTTAAAGAGAGGGAGCTTAAGAAATATCCTGTCAGCCAGCTGAATCAGTCTTTTACCAAAGACATTTGTTGATATAAGACCAACAATAAAGATAATAAATATAGCTGTAAGAAAACCCAGACCAGGGATGTGGTAGCCAATAATAGACCTGAGGGGAGGCTCCAGAAGGTTATCAATAAATGTGAAGAATCTTTCTATTACGAGGATGGTAATAAGGATTGGTATTGTAACAAAGAGGCCTGCAATGAATTTTCTTTTAAAGGTTGCCCTTATGGATTCCTTTGTCATCTTACCTTTCTTTAGCAGTTAATATCTCATCAGGGATGTTGAAGTTTGCATAGACATTCTGGATATCATCATGGTCCTCAAGAGCTTCATAGAGTCTGAGCATCTGGTCTGAATCTTTTTCATCAAGCTGGACATAACTCTTTGGAAGCATTGTAATCTCTGCAAGGGTAATCGGGATGCCCCTGGACTCAATTGCTGATTTTACTTTATTCAGGTCCTCTGGCGCAGTTGTTATCTCATAATTTTCTTCCTGAGGATCATTCTTCATGTCCTCTGCTCCAGCTTCAAGGGCAATGGACATTAGTTCATCCTCATCTATCTTTGTCTTGTCAACAAGGATGTATCCCTTTTTCTCAAACATCCATGAGACACATCCAGCCTCTCCCATACTTCCTCCATACTTTGACAGTATGTGTCTTATTTCAGAGACAGTCCTGTTTTTGTTATCTGTTAGTACCTCTATCATGAGGGCAACACCACCAGGCCCGTATCCTTCATATATTGCCTCTTCATAGTTTACACCTGGGAGTTCACCAGTTCCCCTCATTATCGCCTTTTTGATGTTTTCAGAAGGCATGTTTGCCTCTCTTGCCTTTTCTATAGCAGTCCTGAGCCTTGGATTCTTTTCAGGGTCACCGCCGCCAAGCTTTGCAGCAATTGTTATCTCTTTAGAAAGTTTGGAGAAAAGCTTTCCCTTTTTTGCATCAACAGCTGCTTTTTTGTGTTTTATCTGAGCCCATTTAGAATGTCCAGCCATTTTATTGACCTCCTTTTGAAATCTCTTCAAGTCTCTTTTTTGATACTACTGCCTCTACTGATTGAGGAAAGAGGGTAATAATTGTCCTGAAGCCCTTTTCCGCTTCCTTCAAGTCACCGAGTCCGAATTTTGCCTCTGAATAGTAAAATAGATGAACAGGTGTCTTGAGCTCCCCTGTTTTTATGTATTCTTTAATATATGGTATCTGGCTTGTTAAGAGCCTATCCCACAGCTTGTGATTGTAATAGAATCTCACCATTGTGTTTTCTATCTCTTGTTTAAAGGGGGAATCAGGATATCTCATCTGAAAGTCTCTGTACAGTTTTTCTGCATCCTCTGTCTTTGGAGGCACAAACTCCCTGGTATATATAAGTATAAGCCTTAAATAACTCTCCTGAGCAAGGGGTGCCTCAGGATAATTATTTATTATCTCAAGATAAGCCTTTTCAAGCTCAGGCAGTATCTCGTGCCTTGGTCCTTTTTCTGTTATTTCAAGTATTGCATTAAAGGCCTCAAGGGCCCTCTTTTCCTGTTCCTCTTTGGGAAAAGGCTGAGGCAGAGGTTTTTCCTCTTTTATAAGAGGAGCTGCACAGGCAAACAATACTAAGATAATTGTAAGTAATGGGATTTTTTTCATGAGAATTAATGATAATCTTTTAATAGCTCAGGTGTCAACTTTTGTGGAGAAGTTACAGTTGAGAAGAAAAGGGCAGGGCAGAGCCCTGCCCTGAGGCTTAGAACAATCCTTTTACCTTTCCTGTATTAACATCTACATCAATACGCCTGAACGCAGGGTCTGAGGCAGTTCCTGGCATGAGTTTTATGTCACCAGCAACAGGCACAACAAATCCAGCTCCTTTAAATACAAGGACATCCCTTACAAAGAGCCTCCATCCCTTTGGAACACCCTTTAGATTTGGGTTATCAGAAAGACTTAGATGAGTTTTCACCATACATGTTCCAAGTTTGCTTAACTCTGGGTCTGCTTCAATCTCTTTTAGTTTCTGGTTTGCCAGTGGTGAAAACTCTGCTCCATCAGCTCCATAGACTTCCTTAGCAATAAGCTCTATCCTCTGTCTTTGAGGCATATCGAGGTCATAGAGAAACTTAAAGTTAGTATTCTCTTTGCAGGCATCAATTACTGCATCAGCAAGCTCAAGGGCACCCTCTCCGCCATACTGCCAGTGTCTTGATACAGCAACCCTTGCCCCTGCCTGCTCGCAGAGCCTTCTTACTGCCTTTATCTCGTTTTCTGTATCTGTATGGAATACATTTATACAAACAACAGGATTAATGCCAGACTTTTTGACTATATTTATGCAGTGAATCAGATTCTCTGTGCCTTTTTCTACCCATGCAACATTTTCGTATTTATATTCTTCTGGAATGGGCCTTCCAGGAACAGGGATAGGTGCACCCCCATGACATTTCAGTGCTCTTATGGTTGCTACTATTACTGCTGCATGGGGCTTAAGGCCTGAATATCTGCACTTGAGGTTCCAGAATTTTTCAAAACCTATGTCTGCTGCAAAACCAGACTCTGTCACATGGTATTCACTCAATTTCAGGGCAACCCTGTCAGCTATAATTGATGACTGACCTATGGCAATGTTCGCAAAGGGCCCTGCATGGACAAATACAGGCTGGCCTTCAATTGTCTGAATAAGATTCGGATTTAAGGCCTGAACCATCCAGGCAGTCATGGCACCAGCAACCTCAAGGTCCTCTGTTGTAATGGGTTTTCCATTTTTGTCGTAGGCAACAACGATCTTACCAATCCTTTCACGAAAATCTTTGAGGTCTGTCGCAACAGAAAGTATCGCCATTACTTCAGACGAGACAGCTATGTCAAATCTTGATTCCATCATGAAGCCATCCTGTTTTCCGCCAAGACCTATGATTATCTTTCTTAGGGCTTGAGCACAGAAATCCATTATCCAGCCCATCTGGACATTTCGTGGATCAATATTTAACCTTTTAAGACCTCTCTTTGCAAGCTGTTCGTCCGTATAGTTAAATTCATGCTGTAGCCTTGAGGTGAGGGCTACCATGGCAAGGTTGTGGGCATTCATTATGGCATTGATATCTCCAGTAAATCCGAGAGAAAAGGGTGTAAGGGGTATGCACTGAGAAAGGCCTCCACCTGCTGCTGAACCTTTGATATTCATAGTGGGTCCACCAGAGGGCTGTCTGATAGCTGCTGTTACTCTTTTGCCTCTTTTGCCAAGACCCTGAACGAGTCCTATTGTTGTGGTGGACTTTCCTTCACCAAGAGGAGTAGGGGTTATGGCTGTTACATCGATGTACTTTGCATCAGGTCTGTCCTTGAGTCGTGCAAGAACCCTTGCATAATCTACCTTCCCTATATAGTGACCATAGGGAAGGAGTTCCTCCTTAAGGAGACCCAGCTCATCAGCGAGCTGGTAGATTGTCTTCATGTGTTTTTCTGCCTCTTCTGCAATTTGCCAGTCTGGATACTTAGTTGGATCAAGGGGCATAAGTCACCTCACCCTTTAATTGAAAATTAATAAGGCAGGTAAGACCTGCCATCAGTAGCTTATAAGTAATTTTATAAGACGCTCATTCATGGAATGGACATTTCTACTCGCAACCTTTGCTATGGTCTTCATTATCTTGTACATGATGAGTGGTTCTGTCTGCTCCAGTTCTTTGAAGTCCTCTTTTTTAATAAAGAAGAGTTCTGTGTTCTCAAGGGCAATAGCATCAGCACCATGGACCTTTTGGTCTTCAATTATAGAAAGCTCTCCAAAAAAGTGGCCATCCTTAAGTACAGCAAGGGTCTGTTTCCATCCATCTGGAGTTAATTTTGAAATCTCAACCTTTCCCTTTTTGATAAGATAGATTCCCTTTGTTGGTTCTCCTTCCTTGAATATGGCTTTGCCTTTTGGATAGGTTTCTGTTGTAACTTTTTCCGCTAATTTAGAAATCTCACTGGCACTCAATTCACTTAAAAGAATCTGTTTTTTTAAATCTTCCTTAATAGGCATAATCAATCCTCCTGTTAAATCCTCTCTATTCTTACTGTTGAGACCTTGAGTTCAGGAATCTTGCACAGCGGGTCGAGGGCAAGACTATTTGTAAGGACATTCGCAGCTGCCTCCCTGAAATGGAATGGTATAAAGACTGTTCCTTTCTTTGGTCTTTTTGTTATCTTTGCCTTTAAACTCACTGAACCCCTTCTTGAGCTCACCCTGACCATCTGGCCATCTTTTATATTAAGCGCCTGAGCATCCTCTGGAGTTATTTCTATAAAGGGCTCTCCTGCAACTTCCTCTATTGCCTTTACCCTTCTTGTCATACTTCCTGCATGGTACTGGAAGAGTATTCTTCCCGTTGTCAGGATATAGGGATATTCTTCATCTGGTTCTTCGCATGATGGTTTGTATTTTACCACTGTGAAGGCACCTTTTCCACGGGGAAATCCACCCTTAAATAGATAGGGTGTTCCAGGATGGTCTGTCGTTGGACAGGGCCACTGGATTCCTCCCTTTTCAAGCCTTGTATAGGTAATGCCTGCCACAGCAGGCCAGACCATCCCGATCTCATTAAATATCTCTTCTGGTCCACTATAATCCATATTATATCCAAGTTTCCTGGATAATTCAGTGATTATCCATATATCATCCCTTGCATCTCCAGGGGGAGCTACAGCCTTCCTTATCCTCTGAACCCTTCTTTCTGTGTTTGTGAAGGTTCCGTCTTTTTCTGCAAAGCATGTTGCTGGCAGTACTACATCTGCAAGGGCACCTGTCTCTGTAAGGAATATGTCTTGAACAACAAGGAATTCTAATGCTCTTAAAGCCTTTATGGTGTGACCTGTGTCAGGGTCACTCAGTACTGGGTTTTCACCCATTATATACATGGCCTTTAGTCTTCCAGCCTCTGCCTCAAAGAGCATCTCAGAGGCCGTAAGGCCTTCCTTATCTGGAAGGCTCACCACCCAGAATTCTTCAAATCTCTGTCTTATGGATGGAACTGTTACTTTTTGATAACCTGGATACATATTTGGACTGCATCCCATATCTGAAGAGCCCTGAACATTGTTCTGTCCCCTCAAGGGATTCACTCCAGCAGATTCCTTCCCGAGATTTCCTGTGAGAAGGGCGAGATTAGCAATTGCAAAGACATTATCTGTTCCATGGGAATGTTGGGTTATGCCCATGGTGTAATAGATACCTGCCTTTTGGGCAGAGCCATAGAGCCTTGCTGCCTCTATGATCTTCTCCTTTGGCACTCCTGTTATCTTTTCAGCATACTCGGGCGTATAGTCCTCGAGATTCTTAATAAATTCTTCGTTAAACCCTTCAGTATATTTCTCTATAAAGTCTTTCTTTATAAAACCCTCTTTAACTATTACATGGGCCATAGCATTAAGAAGGGCCACATCTGTACCTGGTTTGTGCTGAAGCCATATATGGCTGAATCTAACAAGAGGAACCTTTCTTGGATCAGCTACTATGAGTTTTGATCCTTTTCTTACAGCTTTTATCATTCTCAGGGCAATTATAGGATGGTTTTCTTTTGTATTTGAGCCAATAACAAAGAGGACATCATTATTTTCAATCTCAGGGATGGAATTAGTCATTGCCCCAGAGCCGAATACTGTGGCCAGACCGACCACACTTGCACTGTGTCAATACCTTGCACAGTGGTCTATGTTGTTCGTTCCGATAACTGCCCTGAAGAATTTTTGAAATAGATAGTTCTCTTCATTTGTGCACCTTGCTGAGCTGAGACCAGCAATGGCATCAGGTCCGTATTTTTCTTTAATATCTTTGAGTCTATTTGCTATATAGTCAAGGGCTTCCTCCCATGAGACCTCTCTGAAGTCATTAAGGTTAATCTCTGGAAATTCCTTTCCAGATCCCTTTGGTTTAATTCTTATTAAGGGTTTTTTAAGCCTGTCGGGACTATTTATGAATTCAAAGCCAAATCTTCCTTTAACACAGAGCCATCCTTCATTTATAGTGTCAGGTCTTGAGGTGACCCTTATTACCTCATTTCTTGATACATGGAGTGTTAAATTACATCCACATCCACAATAAGGACAGACAGTCTCTATTTTTTTTATGTCCTTCTGTCTTCCCTTGCCAAGGGAGGATTTTCCTATCAAAGCTCCTGTTGGACAAACACTTACACACTGGCCGCAGAACTCACAATCGAGGTCTTTTTCAAAGGGAGGGCAGACCTTTGCAGTGAACCCTCTGTAGGCAATATCTATTGCACCAACACCCTGAACCTCATTACAGACCCTTACACACTTTCCACAGAGAATGCATTTTTCCATATCCCTCTCAATAAAGGGATTGTTATCCTTTGTGGCGTATCTTCTCCTTTCACCCCAGTAAGGATTTTCCCTCACTTTATAAAAATAGGCTAATTCCTGAAGGGAGCAGTCCCCTGCCTTTTCACAGACCATGCAGTCATTGGGATGGTCACTGAGGATCAGTTCTACAATGGTCTTTCTTAGACCCTCTATGTATTCATTCGTTGTTGTTACATCCATGCCATCTGTCACTGGTGTTGTACAGGCAGTAACAGGCCTTGCCATACCCTTAATCTGAACGATACAGAGCCTGCAGCCACCATAGGGTTCAAGCCTTGGGTCATCACAGAGGGTAGGGATATAAATACCATTCTCCCTTGCTACCTGCAAGATTGTTGAGCCAGGTTTTGCTAAGTACTCTTTTCCATCTATCTTTATCCTTAGCATAGTCATCCCTTCTTAATTGCCTTGAATTTACAGACCTCAAAACAGGCACCACATTTTATACATATGTCAGGGATTATCTTATGGGGTTTCTTCTTTTCACCAATTATGGCACCTGATGGACATACCTTCAGACACATCCCACAGCCTTTGCAGAACTCCTCAAGGATAGTATAAGTAAGGAGGTCCTTGCAAACCCCGGCAGGACATCTCTTCTCGAATATATGGGCATCGTATTCATGTCTGAAATACTTAAGGGTGCTGAGCACTGGATTTGGTGCTGTCTGGCCAAGACCACAGAGAGAGGTCGCCTTAATGTCATTGGAAAGCTTTTCTAATTTTTCGAGATCCTCGGGTTTTCCTCTTCCAGAGGTAATTCTCTGAAGGATCTCCAGTAGTCTTTTTGTTCCGATCCTGCAGGGTACACACTTACCACAGGACTCTGACTGGGTAAACTGGAGGAAATACTGGGCAACATTCACCATGCAGTCTGTTTCATCCATTATTATCATTCCGCCAGAACCCATTATGGAGCCAGCCCTTGCAAGGGACTCGTAATCTACTGGTGTATCAATAAGACTTGCCGGGATGCAGCCTCCTGAGGGCCCACCAGTCTGGACTGCCTTCAGCTCTCTACCACCCTCTATTCCTCCTCCTATGTCGTAGATAATCTCTCTTAAGGTGATTCCGAGGGGAACCTCAATAAGACCAGTGTTTTTAACCTTTCCTGTAAGGGCAAAGACCTTGGTACCTTTCGAAGTCTCAGTACCATAGGAGGCAAACCATTCTGCTCCTTTTGCAATTATATAAGGTATATTTGCAAGGGTCTCTACATTGTTTATAACAGTTGGTTTTCCAAAAAGGCCTTTCTGGACAGGAAAGGGTGGTTTTGGTCTCGGCATGCCCCTTTTGCCTTCAATAGAGGCTATAAGGGCAGTCTCTTCTCCGCATACAAAGGCACCTGCACCAAGTTTTATCTTTATGTCAAAGTTAAAGCCTCTATTAAGGATATTCCTGCCAAGGAGGTTTCTCTCCTTTGCCTGCACAAGGGCCTTTTTTAATCTTTCAACAGCAAGGGGATATTCTGCCCTGATATATACATAACCTTTTTTTGCACCAATAGCGTATGCACCTATGATCATCCCTTCAATAACAGCATGGGGATTCCCCTCTATGATTGCCCTGTCCATAAAGGCACCAGGGTCTCCTTCATCAGCATTACAGATAATATATTTTTCATCTCCCTGAGCATTCCTTGCCATCTCCCATTTCAGACCAGTTGGGAAACCAGCACCACCTCTACCTCTAAGGCCTGATCTTTTAATCTCTTCTATCACATCCTCGGGAGACCTATCTTTTAATACCTTCTCAATAGCCTTATAACCACCTGCTGAAATATAGGAGTCTATATCCTCAGGGTCAATCTCTCCACAACTTGACAGGACAACCTTCTTCTGTTTTTCATAAAAACTGTGGTAATCTTCACTAACAATCCATTCTGAAACAGGTGTTCCATTAACAATATGTTCCTCAATGATTCTCTCCACCATCTCCGGCTTTATGTACTGATATGTCGTCTTTTTACCATCAATTATCACATCTACAAGGACATCCCTTGCGCATAGACCTCTGCACCCAACTCTGTGAGAGGAACAATTCTTCTGTAATGAGGCTTTAAGGTTTTTCTCAGAGAGGATTCTCTCGAAGGTCTCAAGAACCTCGAGACCCCCTGCTGCAATCCCGCCTGTTCCTGTGCAGACCCTTATCTCTATGCCTTTATTCATCTTTTTTAATTTCCTTTAATTCCTTTATGAGTTTTTCAGGAGACATCTTCCCAAAGACCTTTTTGTTTATAATAACCACTGGGGCAATGCTACAGGCACCAACACAGTTGACCTGTTCAAAGGTAAAGAGGCCATCTTCTGTTGTATTACTATCTTCAGAAAGAGCGAGCTCTTTCTTTGCTGTATTTATAAGCCTTTCAGAACCCTTGACATGACAGGCTGTTCCAGAACAGACAGTAACGATGTTTTTCCCCCTTGGCTTAAGATAAAACTGGGCATAAAAGGTAGCTATTCCATAAAATACAGCTGGTGGTACATCAAGCTTATCTGAAAACCAATAAATGGCAGACTCCGGAAGATAACCAAACTCTTCCTGTATATCCTGAAGGATTGAGATCAGGTTTCCTTCGTTTTCTTTGAATCTTTTGTAGATCTCTTCAAGCTTTTCCAGCATCGAGACCTCTTGGACAATTGATGTATTAAGCATTTTTTAGAAAAAGAGTTTAATATTATATCAGTTTTAAAATGCCTTGTAAACAAAAAAAATTTAATGAATTAATAAGTGAATTGAATAACTGATACCTTTTTACACAGGGATGTTACTTTTCTGGCTTATGTCTTAAAGTCCTTATTCTTGCAATCTCTTCCTGATAGCCATAGATATGGGCACCTGCACTATAGGCGTAGATTGGTCCATTTTTAAGGGCTGTTTCTTGAGCCACATATTGTTTAAGGAGTTCAATACCACCGAGGTTTGTGGGAAATCCAGCCCAAAGGTCCCAGGACCTGAAGTAAGCCGTCACTGTAAGGATAAGCTCACCATTTACAGGTATAACCTTAAAGTCCAGAAGCCTGAGGCAAGGTGGATCGAGCTTCCCATCCTTTCCATAGCATATGTCAAGGTCCTGGGGGGTACCAATCTCAATGACAGCCTGGTTTGTTAGAGGTGTCTCCTTAAGAATCTTTATAACCCTTTCGAGTTGGGTGCCACCCTCTGGCATGGGGGCATTGATTCTTGAAGAGTATCTGTAGGTTTCATTTTCTGAAAGCTCAGGGTTCATGAGATAATTGGCAAAGTAGTCTTCAATATATTCCATAGATGTTGGAGCAGGTATTCCGAGATGAGATGGGATTACAGGAACCATGTCTTGATCGGGGTGCTCTATGAATACTGCTATTGCAGGATACTGGAGCCTGTATTCAGATTTTTCAAAGGAGCCTTTCTGGATATTTTGGACATAGCCATGGTCAAAGAGGTTGTAGATTAATTGAAACCAAGCATCAGATATGGTTTTTGCATTTATCAAGAGGGGTTTAAGATTCATGTTGGCACAACCTTTCGTGCTATATCTATAACTTTTTTAGCCCCTTCTATCGCCTTTATTGCATCTTCCTTGGTGTATTCTTCTGAGGGGATAAAGTCAATATCTCCATAAAAGGCTAATTCCCTTTCTTTTCTTAACCATCTTGAGACCTCTGCTATTTCGTGAAGGTCCCTGTGGATCTCTACTGGAAACTTATCTCTGTTTTCGAGGATTATCATACCCACATCATGCCACTTTGGTGGGTCAATCCCTACCTGTCTGAGCATTGCCTTCTGGGCAAGCTCAACAGCCTCCTGAGCCTCTCTAATTACATCAGGGTAGTCTTCTCTATTAAAATAGATTTCTAATACATCAAGTCTATTAATTGCCTTGATCATATAGTCCATTGCAAGATTTATATTTGTCATAGTTCTATTATCTCTCCATATTTATAGTCGGGTTTGAGTTCCCAGTAATAGCCTCCTTTGTAGAAGATCTTTCTTGCACCAAGTTTCTTTAATTTCTCCTTCAGATCTTCAAGATATGCTTTAAAGAAGTCCTTTTTATCATACAGAATCTTTACCCGTTCTGTCATATCAAGGAATAAAGGACTGCCAAGTCTTACCTCCTCAGGCGTTTTAAACAGGGGTGAAAGCCTCAAGGGTATGCCTTCTTTGTAAAGTTTATAAATGTCATCAAGGAGGTTCTTTTCAATATGCTCATCAAACTCCTGAACCCTCTTTATTCTTCCCTTTGGTAGTTCATCTGCTATTATCAATATATCAATATCTGAGTCTGGTCTGAAGGTATCGCCTGCAACAGAGCCGAATATGGCTATTGTAGTAAGCCTTTCTTTATAATGCTCAATTATTCTGGCCTTAACCTTATCTATAAACTCGTAGAATCTTTCTCTATAACCCATAAGTCTTTTAACATGTAAGGTGAAGGGCAGCTATGACTTTTCTGCTCCCTTCCATGTTATTAAAGGCCTCCACAGCCTCAGTGGTCTTTTTTATAATTACCTCAATACCCATAGACCTGAGGTTCATGACAGTCTCCTCAGGTACCTTCATTACTCCATTATATCCAGTGCCGATTATGAGGATATCAGGTTTCTCTTTTATGACCTCACTGAGATCTTCTATCTGGAGGAGGTGTCCTTCCCTTCTCCACCACGAGGAGTCAATCCTCTGAGGATAGATAATCAGGTCCCTGGTGTAGGCCTTTCCATCTATAATGATTTTCCCAAAGGAGTAGTGGTCTATCTTCATAGGATATTATAACTTATCCTATCGTGTATCCTGCCATTATAAAGACGGAAGGCCTTTCTTTAAGGAGTTTAAAAAATATTCTTACAAGATTTGGGTCAAACTGTCGTCCTGCTTGAGTTTCTAGCTCCTTTAGGGTATCACTCAGAGATAGGGCTGGCCTGTAGGGCCGGTCACTCATCATTGCCTCAAAGGCATCTGCGAGATGAATTATTCTTGCCTTTATGTCTATATCCTCTTCCTTAAGGCCCTCAGGATAGCCAGAACCATCATATCTTTCATGATGTTGAAGGATAATTCTCCTAAATCCATTAAAAAATATAATCCCATCAAAAAATTCAGCACCTTTAACTGGATGAGTTTTCAGTATATCGAATTCTTCTACTGTGAGAGGGCCTTTTTTATTAAAAATCCTGTATGGCAATTTCAGTTTTCCAATATCGCAGAGGCCAGAGGCCTGTTCGAGCATCTCTATTTCTTTTGATAAAAGATTAAGCTCCTTGCCAATCTCAAGAGAAATCTTTTTTATTCTATTGAAATGTCCTTTTTCGTAGAATCTATTTCCCTCAAGTATATGTCCAATCACCGACTCAATCACAGAGGTATAACCTTTTGTATATCTTTCAAACTCCTCAAGATTGTTAAGTATGCAGGATAGATGATCTCTAAAGACCATTAATATTTCTATATCTTGTTGGGTGAAAGGCGAACCAGTTGCCTCTATCAGCATTGCGCCAATAGTATATGATTTAGTTTTTACAGGAACGCCGATTATCTGATTCCCAGAAGCTGGATGGATATCGATTATATAGATTTTATTTGTAATTAATTTAGATAAGATATCCTTATCATAAGCGGCAAAATCAGGGCTGAAGCCAAATGCCCTAACATAATTAAATATAAATTCGGTGTTATTTTTAATTATATATATTATCCCTCGTTCTGCCTGAAGCAGGTTAACAATATACTTAATAAAATTCTTTAAGACCTCTTCCCATCCCTGCATTTCAGAGAGTGTTTCTACAATCTCGCCTGTCTTTTTAAATCTTTTTATGTTTGTTTCTATGGAAATGAGTCTATGTTTAGCCTCTTGTGTAAAAATCTCTAATGCCCTGTTAGTTGATTCGAGCCTTTTAAACTTATATTGAAGCTCTCTGTTTATTTCCTCGACCCGTTCCCTGTATTTTAATTCAGTCCTCAAATCTGATAATTCCTTTTCAAGTTTCCTGTTTAATTCTACAAGGTTTTTAAATTGTCCAAAAATATATTCAGACACCATGTGGAGGATATTGATCTCATCTTTATTTTGAGATATTACTGTTGATTTCACCGCTGAATCTGCCGGACAACTCTCCTTTGATTTTTGAAGTAGATTGCTTATCCTATTAATAGGATTAAAAATGAGTCTTGATAGAATTAAACCAATTATAGAAAGGATAACGAAGGAAATAATGACACTGAGCAGTATTTTATTTAGTTTTAAATCCCGGGTTTCCATAATTTGGGTAAGTTCATATTTCATCTCTATCATACGAAACCTGTTATTTTCCGTGTGACATGTTCTACATTGGTTGGTTGTTCTAATTGGTTTGAGATAATAAATATGGTTATTAATCCCGGGCTTTAAATTAAGATAATCCTCTGACCTGAGGCCAACCTCAAACCTGGTGTGAGAGCTTAGTATGACGCCACTGTCATCAATTATTCTGAGAGAGTTGAGCCCTCCGATCTTTCTATAATTTTCTATGATATTGTTGAGAATTTCGGGTCTTCCAGAAAGCATGCACTCCTCAATATCCTTCTGAAGAAGATCTCCGAGTCTTTCCATCTCATTGTACTTAAGTCTTTTCTGCTGGTCTTTGAAGTAATGGACATAAATACTGGAGACAATATATAGAGAGGCTAAAAGGACAAGACCGATTAGGGAGAGGAGTTTTAATCTTAAAGTCATAGTCCCTCCAATCTAATTTTACCAGAAATTATAGCCTTTATTGTTACTTGCGCTACCACTTAAAAATCATCAAGAATTTTCGAATAATCCATGAAGAGCTTCAGGCCTCTTCTGTGTGCTTCTGTAAAGTCAAAAGAAAGGGACCTCCAGTACTCTGCAACATTTTGCACACCTATAAGACCCCCTATCTGGGGAAGGTGAGCTATCTTTAAGGGGTTTTCTAAAAATTTCTTTTTTATGATGTCAAGGGCATCCTTTAGTTTTCTGATCATAATGGATTTTTTATTTGCTACCTCTTTCCGAATTATCCAGAGGGCATAGACAAAGGGTAGGCCTGTATGTCTGTGCCAGAGCTCTCCGAGGTCATAGGTATAATATACCCTATTTGTAAAGGCCTTTTTCATAGCCTCGTCACCAATCAGGAGATAGGCAGGATACCTTTTGAGGCCCTCTTCAAAGGAAAGGTTGCTTCTCTTTATTTTTATGTTCAGATTGAGGAATATATTTGCAATGATCTTCAACTGGACTACTGATGTGTCGGACTGGTCAGTTGCAAGGACTGTTCTGTTCTTGAGTTTTTCAATCGGTAATGAACTGAAAAGGATAATACTCTTTACAGGACCGATGGAGCTTACCGAATGGCCTTCAATTATTTCATATAAATCCTGATTGAGAAGATACTCAATTGAGGATGAAGGACTTACATCAATCTCTCCCTTTCTTAGCAATTTATTCAGTTGAGAAGGTACTGCTTCTATGAATTCAAAGGAGGGTTCTTTCAGGCCTTCAAGATAATAAAAAAAAGGAAAGAGATTGAGATAGGGTATCTTGCCAATTTTTAGGGTCTCCAATTTTTATCCTTTTATAACACCAATTGGATGGAGCCTTGCAACCTTTTTTGATATGCCAGCCCTGTGGACAACCTCAACTACATTTGATACATCTTTATATGCCTCAGACATCTCCTCTGCAAGGGTCTCCCTTCCAGCTGATCTGACTATAATGCCTCTGTCTTCCATCTCCCTTGATATGGACCTCCCTTTGGCCAGTTTTATTGCCTGGTGTCTTGAGAGGAGTCTTCCGGCTCCATGGCAGGTAGAGCCAAAGGTCTCTTCCATTGCCTTTTCTGTGCCGATTAATAAGTAAGAATACCTTCCCATATCACCAGGGATTATGACTGGCTGGCCAATATTACGATAAATTGCTGGAAGTTCAGGATGGCCGGGAGGGAATGCCCTTGTTGCTCCTTTTCTGTGAACGACTAACTTTCTTTTTTTACCATTTACTATGTGTTCTTCAATCTTTGCAATATTATGGGCAACATCGTAGATTAATGTTAAGCCTAGTTCTCTTGGTGAGATATTAAATACCTTAAGGAAGCATTCCTTTGTCCAGTGCATAAGGCACTGCCTGTTTGCCCAGGCATAATTGGCAGCTGCCCTCATGGCAGCAAGATAATCCTGTGCCTCTGGACTGTTAAAAGGAGCGCAGGCAAGTTCTTTGTCAGGAAGTTCAATTCCATACTTCCTTGCCGCTTTTTCCATAACCTTAAGAAAGTCAGTGCAGACCTGATGACCAAATCCCCTTGAGCCTGTATGGATCATTACTGTTATCTGGCCTTTAAAAAGACCGAGCTGAGTGGCAATTTTTTCATCGTATATCTCATCCACATACTGAACCTCGAGAAAATGATTACCTGATCCAAGGGTACCCTGCTGGGCCCTTCCCCTTTCATAGGCCTTTTCACTTATGACAGATGGGTCAGCTCCTTCAATACATCCTCCAGACTCGATCCTTTCAAGGTCAGAGGCTTCACCAAAGCCATTCTCCACTGCCCATCTTGCACCTTTTCTGAGCAATTCCTTTTCATCATCAGGGCTGAGCCTGATCTTTCCTTTTGAGCCTACACCTGTTGGTATCTCATTATAAAGGGCGTTTACAAGCTCTTTTATCTTTGGAAGGACTTCTTCTTTTGTCAGGTTGCTCCTTAGAAGCCTGACACCACAGTTAATGTCATATCCCACCCCTCCCGGAGAGATAATCCCTTCTTCAATGTCAAAGGCAGCAACGCCACCGATAGAAAATCCATATCCTGTATGGACATCAGGCATTGCAAGGGATGAGCCTACAATACCTGGCAGTGTGGCTACATTTGCCACCTGATCTACAGATCCCTTCTCAAGCTCCTTTTCGAGCTCTTCATCAACGAAGATTATTCCATTTGTTCTCATACCTGGCTTGTAGTCCTTTGGAACCTCAATCCTGTTTTCATCTATCCTTCTTGTGCCTTCTACTGGCATAATTTCACCTCCTTAGATATCAAAGATTATTTCTGCCTGCCACATATCCCCATCCTTAAAAATCCTTAGATTATGATATGTGGCTGCCTTTACAAGAAGCCCTCGTTCGTGTCTGCTTGAATCGAATTCTTCTCCCATTATGGTTGCCTTAAGCCATAGATTGGTTTCCGGTGGTTTTTGCATAAAGTTTTCTATATTACTTTCAATGGATATTTCCCTTCCTATAAATCCATAAGTATCAAACTGGTATATAAGTTCATTAAGGAATGATACGAGAAGACCCTCGAGGTTATCATCCTTTACCTCAATTGTTAATGCCCTTTCAGGTTTCACAGAACCCAGGTCAGTAATCAAACTGTAAAGCCCTTTTGCAGCCTCTATAAAAACCTCTTTAATGTCCTTTCCATAGACTTTTAAACCTATATCCCCAGAAATATCTAATATTTCGAAGCTCATAATTTTATTTTATCATAGGTTTATTATAGGGGCGTTGAACCTTAAGGATTTTTTATTTTTCAATGCCTTTTTAAGCCATTAAACACCGACCATTTTAATGTGCTAAATCTCGACCATATGGACAGAGCAAGAGATGCAGGGATCGTAGGACCTGACTATTCTTTCACAGGTCCTTTTTATTTGTTCTGGTGGAATCTCTACAGAGTATTTTTTAAAAAATAGCCTTAATGAATATTCCATATGGTATAGATTCTGGGATGTTGGGGGGATAAGCCTTGCCTCTTTTATACAGCCCTTTTCATTCAGCTCATAGACATGTATGAGCATTCCCCTGGGTGCTTCAGTGATCCACACTGTTTTGCCATGGATCGGCTTATATTCATAAGGGGTATTTTCAGGCTCTTCATAGTCCTTTATCAGTCTCATGGCCTCATAAAAGGCAAAGGAGACCTCTATTGTTCGTGCAATAATGGACTGGTATATACTATTTAAAGGCAGGTATATGCCAGCTTCCTTCATGGCACTTTTAATTTCATGAGGTATATATTTATAGTTAAGATTTAATCTTGCAATAGGCCCGACAATATATGGTTTTATGGCCTCGCCATCCCTGATGCCTGAAAATAGGGCATTAGAGTAGGGTAGCTGGAATTCCGAAATAAGAGCTAAAAATTGATCCATCTCAATCTTGAGTCCTGAATTAGATATCACCAAACCATAATTCATTGGATATTCTCCCATATCACCAAGGGACAGGAAGGTTTGCTCCATTTCTAATTCTGGATAATGTAAACTCGATGCCCATCTAATCATCTTTAAAGATTCCTCATAGGCCCTTTCTATTTCTGGCAGGAGTTCTGTGAGTTGTCTTTTCTCTGGAAAGTTATAGAAGCCACCAATCTTTACAGAAACTGGATGGATCGATCTGCCTCCGATAATTTCAATTAATTTATTGCCAACTCTCTTCATAGACAAACCTTTTTTCAGGATATCGATATAATCTTTTGAAGACCAGGCATCTGTAAGATTGTAAAAATCAGGACCCTGAAGGAGATAGATGTGAAGACAATGGCTTTCTATCCATTCACCGCAATAAAGAAGCCTCCTTAAGGCCTTTATCTCTTCAGACACCTCAATTCCGTAAAGTTTTTCTATTGCATGGACTGCGCTCATCTGATAGGCTACAGGACATATGCCGCATATCCTTGCTGTAAAATCTATTGCCTCCTGAGGAGTCCTTCCTATAAGAAATCCCTCAAAGAACCTTGGTGCTTCGAAGACCCTCAGTTTTATATCCTCAGGCCTTTTATCTTTTAGTTCAATAATAAAACTTGCATCACCTTCAATCCTTGATATGGGATTTGTATTAATGATCTTTCTACTCATTAGTGAATCTCCTCTTCCTGTAGGCATAGGAGTTCATCTGGTCAAGGAGCCTCAAGTAGTCTTTTTCCGATATACCAGATTTTTCAAGAATTCTTCCGAAGCTGTTGATATTTGCACCTTCCTTAGGTCCAAAACATCCGTAACATGGTCTTCCAAAGGATGGACAGATAGAACCACATCCAGCCTTTGTAATAGGTCCGAGACAGGGCTGACCAGAAGAGACAAGTACACAGGGTATAGCCTTTCTCTTGCACTCCATACAGAGGCTATAAACAGGTATCCTCGGGGTCTTTTCAAGGATAAAGTCGATTAAAACCTCTTCCAGATTATTTTTTGAGATAGGGCATCCCCAGAGTTCATAATCTACATATATATGTTCTGAAACAGGGGTAGATGTGGAAAGGGCCTCTATGTGCTCTGGAGATGGATAAACTATATTTTTAAGAAAGCCAAGACTCGACCAGTTCCTCAATGCCTGAATCCCTCCTGATGTTGCACAGGCACCAACAGTGATAACTTTTCGTGACCTTTCCCTTATTTCAAAGACCTCTTCCTTCTGTCTTTCCGTTGTAATAGAGCCCTCAATTATAGATAGATCAAAGGTGTCTTTTAAGGTTCTATCTGTACCTTCCCTGAAATAGGCAATTTCGTAGAATCTGAATAATTCAAGAAGGGTTTCTTCGAGATTCAGTAATACAAGCTGACATCCATCGCAGGAGGTGAGTTTGAAGATTCCGATCCGGAGTTTTTTCATCTATTATATCTCCTTGATGCCAAAAAACTCTTCTATATCAGAATACCTAAAGACAGGTCCATCTTTACAGACAAACTTAGGCCCGAACATGCAATGGCCACAGATTCCTACTCCGCAGTTCATATTCCTTTCCATTGATAAGAATATCTTTTCTGGTGGGACTCCTTTAATCAGAAGTTCCTTTATTACATTCTGCATCATAATCTCAGGGCCACATATAAAGGAGATTGTATTTAAGGGATTAAAGGAGAGGTATCTGAAGAGGTCTGTTACCATGCCAGTATGGCCCTGCCAGTGCTCTTCTGGATCTGCCCTATCAACTGTAAGGAGGATATTTATCTTCTGTCTGTATCTCGGGAATTCATCCCTGAATATTATGTCTTTTGGTGTTTTTGCACCATAAAGGAGAGTTACTTGATTCCTGGTAGATCTTTTAATGACATATCTGATTACTGATCTTAGTGGAGCTATACCAAGGCCTCCTGCGATAATAAGTAAGTCTCTATCTTCTATCTCTTCAACAGGCCAGCCATTCCCAAAGGGACCTCTAATGCCAATAATATCTCCTTCCTTGAGTTTTGAAATCCTTGTTGTAACATCACCTGCAATCCTTATCGTGTGGTTAAGCTCAGTATCAAAAGGTGAGGAGCTTATAGATATAGGGGATTCTCCAAATCCTGGTACATATAACATATTAAACTGCCCGGGCTTGAATGTATATCTCTTTTTTATTTCCCTATTGAGTATCTTTAATCCATAGGTATAGGTGTCCCTTGTCTCCTTTTTAATCCATCTAATAGATGTCTCGAGGGGTAATAATCTGTTTTTCATTTAATAAGTCTCCTTAATACCTCAGTTATGTCAATGCCAGCAGGACACCAGGTAATACATCTTCCACATCCAACACATCCTTTTATCCCAAACTGCTCTTCCATGTAATAAAACTTGTGCATAAACCAGTGCCTGTAGCGTGCCCTCCTTGATGGTCTGAAATTTCCTCCGTGAACCCTGCTAAAATTTCTCGAAAAACAGGAATCCCAGACCCTTATCCTGGAGCCCTGGTATGCCTTTTTTGATATATCACCCAGTCTTAATTTATCGAAGGTTGAATTACAGAAGCAGGTTGGACATACCTGTGTGCAGTTTCCACATTCGAGGTCAATTTCTGCTATCTCTTTCCATATCGGATCTTCAAGCCTTTTTAAGAGGAAGGAAAGATTCTTCATGTCTACTTGCTTTTTTAACAGTTCTCTACATCTCTTAACCATCTGATCTTTACTCTTTATGTCAGGATAATCAGCCCTTTCTGTCTTGATCTCCTTTAAAAAATCAAGAGTCCTTGTGTTTTGTACTTCCAGAAGCAGGCAATCCTCAAGTTCTGTAATTATTAAATCAGCTTTTTTAACTTCAGGACCTGTTGATAGAGAAGTACAAAAACAGTTTTCATTTGGGAACAGGCAATTGATGGAAATGATAAGGGAATTATCCCTTCCTTTCCTGTAGTATTCATCCTCAAGAAATATCCTGTCATAAAGGCTAAGTGCCTCCATGTCGCAGGCCCTGAGACCGAAGAGGAGCAATGGTTTTTCTTCTTTTTGCGACTCAAAGTAATTGAAATACTTCTCTGAATATTGCCATGTGAAGAGCTCTTTTTCAGGTGGAAAGAGAAATCTCTTAAAAGAATCAGGACCTATAGAGAATGAAAAGAGATAATCGCTTCTTTCACTACTTAGCCTGAAATATCCAGGCTTCTGGATATCTTTAATATGTAAGGGTAAATCAGCATAAGTTATCTCGCCAAGGATTATTACATCTGACCTGAGCCTCGGGCCTATAATCCTGTAGGAAGAAGAAAAAGCCATCAGCATATCGCTGATGGCCCCTTTTTCAATTCTTAAAAAGATTGGCATCAACTGCAGGTAGAACCTATCTCAGATGCACCTGTGATTGTAAAACCATATCCTTCAGCATAGTCTATTGTTGCCTGTGAAAGGATATTCTGTGCCCAGAGGTCAAGATAGAGCTTGAGACCGTCAATCTCTATTGTCTCATCTGTTGCATAGGGTTCCTTGGCTATGTCCATAGCCAGTGAAGGCCTTCAGCCTCCTGAGAGGAATATTCTTATTGCAGAATCTTCAGCATTCCTCTCCTTAAGTATTCTTTTAAATCTTTCAACTGCCTGACTCGATACCTTCAAACTTATACCTCCTGAAATGAAGTATTTTTATTATAACATATAAACTTGCCCCAAAGGGCCTGTTTAAATTAAAATTTACTATGAGGCTCAGGTCCCTCAGCCTTAGCACCAAATTCAGTCTTGCCATAGGCATTATACTGATCGTATTCTGCACAGTCTTTTCTATCCTTCTTTATTATCATCTGAAAGATAGGCTCCTTCAGGATGCAAATGAAAAGACAAGGATTATCCTTGCCCAGATGGACGCCATTGGAGATTATGTGAATGAAGAATTAAGACCTGCAGTATTCAGGATGCTTCAGGAGAAACATAAAAACGACTTTATAGTAGAGGCTATGTCAACGACCCATGTGAGAATGAGCGTGATGAGGCGATTTAATAAGGAACTTGGTGAATATATCTACAGGAGATGTTCGAGAGATCCACTGAATCCCAGCAACAGGGCAGATGCAACCCATGAGGAATTGATAAAATTTTTCGAAAAGAATATAAAGACTGCCCAACAGTTACCACTAAATGTCTGGAATGGTATTGTAAAGCTCAATGGTGAGGAATACCTGATTAGGGCAAAGCCTGTTATTGTTCAAAAGGGTTGTCTTATATGCCATGGAAGACTGAAGGATGCTCCAGAAGCCCTTATAAAGAGATATAACAGAACAAAGGATTTTCTCTGGAAAGAAGGCGATATTATGGGTGTTGAGTCTGTGTCTGTGCCTCTTGGTACTGCCCTTGGTGAGATTAAGGGTATTGCTATATCAACCTTTATCTTTGGCATTCTTTCCCTCTTTTTCCTTTTCCTTTCCATTCACGGAGCCTTCTGGAGCCTTGTTAGCAGGCCCTTAAGCAAGCTTACATCCCTCTTCAGAGACATAGTTAATGGAACAGGTACACTCAACCAAAAGATTCCGGTAGAGTCAAAGGATGAGATAGGAGAGCTCATACATTCCTTTAATCAGATGGCAGGACATCTTTATGAGGCCCAGGAGGCTATGAGAAAGAATGCCGAGACCCTAAGGACTATCTTTGAAGGTATATCCGATCCCCTTGCCCTTATTAATCCTGACTGCACTGTTGAGCTTACCAATCAGGCTTACAGGTCATGGATGTCTATGGGTGTGAAGGCTGTCTTCAGCGAGAGATGTGACCCTCACAATTGTGACCCTGATACCTTCTGTCCTGTCTGTTTTCTGAAAAGGCTTAGGGAAGAAAGAAGGCCTATCTCTGAATTATGGGAAGATGAAAAGGGCAGGCATTATTACATACATCTTTATCCAATCTTTAACCAAGATGGAGAGGTTATTAAAGCTGTCCATTATGTGAAGGATATAACTGAGAGGAAAAAGATAGAAGAGCAGATGAGGCTTACGGAAAAGCTTGCTGCCATAGGTCAGCTTACAGCCGGACTTGCCCATGAGATAAATAATCCCCTTGGCGGCATAAGGCTCTGTTTCAACAATCTAATTTCCCTTGAGATGGATGAAGAGACAAAGAAAAGGCATATTGAGGTGATTAATACGGGCCTCCAGAAGATCCATGATATAATAAAACAGCTCCTTGATTTTTCAAAACAGACAGAGCTTGTCATGTCCTCTGCTACGGTGAATAGCATGGTAGAGGATGTTCTTAAACTGGCGGAGTATCTCATAGAAAAAAAGGGAATCAAGGTAATAAAAGAATTTTCTGAGGAGATCCCTCAAATTAGGGTTGACAGAAACAAGATGGAACAGGTCTTTTTAAATATTATTCTTAATGCTATTCAGGCAATGGATGGCAAAGAAGGTGTCCTTACTATAAGGACATTGGCAAGAAATGGAAGGGTCTTGATTTCCTTTTCTGATACAGGTATAGGGATTCCAGAGGAGATACTTCCAAGGATCTTTGACCCCTTCTTTACTACAAAACCTGTTGGAGAGGGCACAGGTCTTGGCCTCTCTGTAAGTAAATCTATAGTAGAACAGCATAATGGAGTCATCAGGGTTGATACCTCAAAGGGAGGCACCACATTCACTGTTGAATTGCCTTTAAGTCAATGATGGGTAACAGGTAAGTTTCTCCAATAACGCAAATATAATATAGTATGGCTGGCTTTGAGGTAAAATTTCACGGGTCTTGGCAGGGAGTGGCTGTCCTGAAGACAGCCACGGCTGATAAATTAAAAAAGAGGCATGAAGACATAAAGGAGCCTCCGATTTTGAAAGAAGGTAGTTTAAATTTTGCCGAAAAGACAGCCATGCTGTAGAATTTTGGAAAGACTAAACTGTTACAATGATGGAAAAGATTCTCATAATAGAAGACGATCCTGCCATGAGGCTCGGTATGAGTCATTTCCTGAGGTCCTCAGGTTTCCATGTTTCTGAGCTCCATGAAGGTATTGGTGTAATGGAACTCCTGAAAAAGGAAAGATTCGATATTGTTATTACTGACCTCAGGCTCCCTGGTATTGATGGCCTCACTATTTTGAAGAACATAAAAAAGGAGTATCCTGAAACAGGTGTGATAGTTATTACGGCCTTTGCTGAGGTAAAGACTGCTGTAGAGGCCATAAAAGAAGGGGCCTTTGATTATCTTGCAAAGCCCTTTTCCAATGAAGAGCTCCTTTTAGTTGTAGAGAGGTTCCTGAGATTCAGAGACCTTGAGATGGAGGTAAAGAGACTGAGACAGTCCATAAAAGGCATTGGTGACAGACTGATTGGTGAGAGTCCTGTTATGAAGGAGCTCTTTGACAGGATAGAGGCAATAGCAAAGACCGATGTGCCTGTTCTTATTCAGGGTGAGAGCGGAACCGGAAAAGAGCTTGTTGCTAATAAGATCCACTCAATGAGCCTCAGAAAGGACAGACCGTATATAAAGATTAATTGTGCTGCCATTCCTGAGACTCTTTTTGAATCAGAACTCTTCGGTTATGAAAAGGGTGCTTTTACAGGTGCCTTAGAAACAAGGAAGGGAAAATTTGAGCTTGCAAGTGGCGGGACCTTATTTTTTGACGAGATTGGTGATATGCCCTTAGGGCTTCAGGCAAAGCTTCTGAGGGTAATAGAAGAACAATCAGTAACAAGGCTTGGTGGAAGAGAACCTATAAGCGTTGATGTAAGATGTATTTATGCTACAAGTAAGAATCTTAAGGAACTCGTCAGGGAGGGGAGATTCAGGGAGGATCTTTACTACAGGATTAATGTTGTCCCAATAAATATACCTCCCCTGAGGGAGCGAAAGGAGGATATACCCCATCTTATAGAATATTTCCTTGAACATTTTAAAAATAAGTATTCAAAACAGTATCTTAAACTCTCGTCCTCTGCTTATGAGGCCCTATTGTCTTATAATTATCCAGGTAATGTGAGGGAGTTGAAACATGCCTTAGAAAGAGGAGTGCTTCTTTCAAAAAATGGTATAATCAACATAGAAAACCTTCCAGAGGAATTCAGCAATATCCAGCCTTCCATTAAGAGGTGTCTTTCAAATAACCTTTCCCTTCAGGAATGCCTGAGTTCTCTTGAAAAAACCCTGATTATGAATACCTTAAAAGAGACGGGTGGAAAAAAAATTGAGGCTGCAAAGAGACTCGGGATTAGCAGAAAGGTCTTATGGAAGAAACTTAAAAATTATGGAATAGAGCCTTCCTAAAAACTTTCAAAGTGTTTCTTTACGGGAACATTCTGGACTTATTTTTGTTCCCATTACGGTACATCCTTTCCTCTCTGAAAATATAATACCTTGAATATTAAAGAGAATTTTTACATAAATTCTGGCATAATTTTTGATAATTTTAATAACGACTTTATGCTCCTTGAGAAGGGAGGTGATAACTAATCCTTTGGGGTCAGATTATCTGACCTTCTATTTGAAATCTTTATAAGGAGGTGTAGCGAATGGAGGAAAAGCGGAAAGGTTTATTAAATGAGGACTGGCTTGCCTTCTGGGTGGCAATAGTGCTTTTTGCCATCTCCCTTTTGAACTTTGCAGGTGTTAATACTTTTGGATGGTTAGTCACGACAAAGACATGGACAAAACTTGAAAAGGCTATGGCACCTGTGTCTGCAAAGCTTACACCATTAAAAGGTGAGATAACAAAGATTGATGGAAATAAGATTACCATTAAGAAGGCTGATGGAAAGGAAGAGACCATTACTGTAAAGGATGCAACAGGTCTTCAGGTCGGTCAGACCTATGAGAGAAAAGGTCTGTCAGGTTTTGCTTCTCTTGTGCTCACCTATCTATTTCTCCTTGTAGTAATGGGTATTGGAGCTTCTCTTCTTGGTGCAAATGCTGGCAGGTTTGCTATTGGGTTTACTATTATATTCTGGCTAAGCTATGCCTGCTGGCTCATAGGCCACTATGCCTACATAGCTGCAACTGATGCAAAGAAGGCAGGGGTGCCCTGGTCATTGAAACTCACGGGTGAGGCAGGCTATATAATTGCCCTTCTTGTGGGTCTCTTTATAGGAAACTTTCTGCCTGGGGTAGCAAATTTCCTTAAGGAGGCAGTAAGACCCGAGCTCTACATAAAGACTGCTATTGGTCTTATGGGCGCACTCCTGGGCCTAAAGTCAGCACAGGCCTTTGGACTTGCCTCAGCAGTCCTGTTCAGAGGGCTCTGTGCAATAATAGAGGCATATCTCATTTACTGGGCCCTTGTATATCTCATTGCAAGGAAGTGGTTTAAATTCAGCAGGGAATGGGCAGCACCCCTTGCCTCAGGTATATCTATCTGTGGTGTCTCTGCATCAATAGCAACAGGAGGTGCCATAAAGGCAAGGCCCGTTGTTCCTATTATGGTCTCCTCCCTTGTTGTGATATTTGCTGTTATTGAGCTTTTGATTCTTCCTTTCTTTGCCCAGCAATTCCTCTGGAAGGAGCCTATGGTTGCTGGTGCCTGGATGGGCCTTGCAGTAAAGACTGACGGAGCTGCCTTTGCAAGTGGTGCCATTGTAGACGCCCTTATAAGAGCAAAGGCAGAAAGTGTTGCTGGAATTAAATATGACAGTGGCTGGATGCTCATGGCTGCCTCGACAACAAAGCTCTTTATAGACATCTTCATCAGTATCTGGGCCTTCCTACTCGCTGTAATATGGTGTACAAAGATAGAGTGCAAGCCAGGCGAAAAGGTCCAGGCCATTGAGATATGGAGAAGATTCCCAAAGTTTGTCCTTGCTTATGCAATAACATTTATTGTGTTACTCCTCATAGCGATACCTATTACTGCAAAGATTACACCCGTAGAAAATGAAATTAAGAAGCTTGAAAAAGAGATAACAGCTCTTGAAAGGGACCTTGCAGCAAAACCTGAGGCAGAGAAGGCTGCAATAACAGAAAAGATTAACGCAAATAAGGCAAGGATTAAAGAGCTTAAGGACTCGATAGCTGCTGAGAAGAAGACCCAGTCTGCTGCAAAGGAGGCAACAGCAGGCACAGATGCCATGAGAAAACTGTTCTTCCTGCTTACATTCTTCACTATTGGTGTGGTCTCTAACTTCAGGAAGCTCTGGGAAGAGGGCATAGGAAAGCTTGCCCTTGTATATCTCATATGCCTCTTCGGGTTCATTCTCTGGATAGGTCTCCTTATCTCCTGGATATTCTTCCATGGAGTAAAGCCACCAGTGATCAGTGGATAATTTTTAAAAGGCCAGGCATGTGCCTGGCCTTAAAAATAAATCTCAGGAGGTGATAAGATGCCTGAAGAGCCAAAACTGGCAGAGGAATTAAAGAAGATGGAGTATGAGGAGCTCCTTCCTGTAGAAAAGAAACTCATAACATGGAGTATAATATTGGGGATTGTTCTTCTTGGAATACTCGTCTGGGTGAGCTATACCTTCTTTCCAGCTGAACATTAAAAATAATAGGGTGAAGTTTTCATAGCAGGGCGGGAAACTTTAAAGAAAATGAGTAATAGTGCGACCGTCAAATTGAAGATAATTTACTCCTTTTGAAAACTACCATTTTGTTTCACTATTCTCGCTCTGCCAGACGGTCGCACTATCTTCAACCGGAATCCTTCAGCCTGTTTTCATAGCCTTTACAAGTTTCTCATATTTTTCAGCACCAACGCACTGTTTTGCAGCCGGACACCAAAGAATACAGTTAGGTTTCATATCCCTTGATATAGTTTTTCCACATCCCTTACATTCTATCTCCACTTCATCAGACCATATCTCATTCTCTTTAAAACAGAAAGGACATATAAGGGATTCTGGATAGGGGTTCCTGATCTCTCTACTTCCTGGGCAACTCTCTTTCATGATTTATTATAACCTTTTCTTTGAATAAAAGGGATGATTTAAATCATACAGGCTGAAGTTAACTGGCAACAGGCCACAAAAAATTAGAAAAAATCCTGAATCCTGAAGCCTCTTGATGTTATAATATTCCATGCTCGAGGCAATTATACTTGGCTTCATACAGGGACTAACAGAATTTTTACCCATAAGCAGTACTGCCCATCTTATACTTATTCCTAAATTTTTTGGCTGGCAGGGTCCTGTTGATACCCTAATCTTTGATATCAGCCTCCATACGGGAACACTCTTAGCTGTATTAATATACTTCAGAAAAGACTGGCTTAGATTGCTTTACCATAGAAGGTTATTGCTCTTTATTCTTATTGCCGCAATCCCAGCAGGAGTGGCGGGTATCCTTTTTGAGGAGATTGTAGAAAGGGACTTAAGAAGTCCTTATATCATAGCATTGAGCCTTTTTATAATAGGTCTTTTTATGCTTGTAACGGATAGATTGTCATCTAATAAAACACTTGAAGATTTAAAGCTTAATGACTCAATTTTTATAGGTTTTTTTCAGGCCATAGCCCTTATCCCCGGGGTATCAAGGTCTGGTATTACCATGAGTGCTGGTTTTTTGAGGGGGCTTAAAAGGGAGGACTCAGCAAGGTTCTCCTTTATGCTTTCGGTGCCTGTTATTGCTGGAGCTTCAATACTTGGTTTTAAAAAAATCTTCTCTGGATATCCTGTTTTTACTTTCCCTGGAGATTACAGCCTTTTCATTTCTGGCATGGTTTCTTCTTTTATTTCAGGACTTTTAGCCATAGGCCTTCTCATGAAATACCTTAAAACCCACAGGATAGACCTCTTTGTTTACTACAGGATAGGTCTTGCAATCTTTATTGTCTTATTTTTCTAAGCTATGAGCGACCCTCACACCTTTACCAGCAAAAGATTTTGTTTTTCAAAATAAGCTAAAATATATTCTATATGGAATTCAAGAGGATAAAAGAGGAGCTTAAAGGAATAGTAGCAACCCTCTTCAGTATTTTCCTCTTCGTTTCTCTAATTACCTATTCACCCCAGGATCCCTCCCTTTTTACATACGCTGAAAAACCTGTAAAAAACTATGGTGGTGCTATTGGTGCAAATCTTTCTGATCTCTTATTTTCCCTCTTTGGTTATCCTGCCTTTGCAGTGCCTTTATTTTTAATAATCTGGGGGTTAAGGAGACTCCTGAATAAAAAAGGACATTTTATCCACCTTGCAGGAACATTTCTCTTTATTATTTCCTGTTCTATCTTTATGGGCCTTATTGAAAGGACAATAGGTTCGTCAACTGGTATTGTTAACACAAATGGTTTTAAAAGTCTTGGTGGTATGACCGGTGCATTACTCTCAAAACTTTTCCATTCTGGCCTTTCAGCCTTTGGTGCCTACATATTCTCTTTTCTTCTGATTATATCATCCTTAATAATGATGAGCCCTTTTGCTGTATTTTCTGTAGGTATAAGAAAAAAAGGATATGAGAAGATAGGAGAGGTTATAGAGGAAGAGACGGAGGAAGAGATAGATGTCTTTGAGGCTGATGAGTTATCACCAGCCATTATTACAACAGAAACTCCGAAGAAAACCCCTGAGGTTCCGAGAAAGGTTGGAGAATATGAATTCCCTCCCCTTGACCTTCTGGTTATCCATGATCAGGCTACACAGAAACCTTCAAAGGAGGATATACTCACCCTTTCTCAGAATATCGAGAGAAAGCTTGCTGATTTTGATGTTGAGGGTAAGGTGACACAGGTTCATCCAGGGCCTGTTGTTACAATGTTTGAATTCGAACCAGCACCTGGCATAAAGATAAATAAGGTCATATCCCTTGCAGAAGATCTCTCCTTAGCCCTCAGGGCTCAAGGTGTTCGGATATATCCTGTTTCGGGAAAGTCCTCAATTGGTATTGAGGTCCCTAATAAACAGAGAGAGATTGTGTCCCTTAGAGATATCATATGTTCTGAGGTCTTCCAGAGGTCAAACTCAAAACTGACTATCGCCCTTGGAAAGGATATTACAGGAAATCCCTTTGTCATTGACCTTGCAAAGACACCCCATCTCCTTGTTGCTGGTGCAACAGGCTCAGGTAAGAGTGTCTCCCTTAACTGTATGATAATAAGCATCCTCTATAAGGCTACGCCGAGAGAAGTCAAACTCCTTATGATTGACCCAAAGTTTCTTGAATTATCGCCTTACAATGAGATACCCCATCTTGTAAGTCCTGTTATTACTACCCCAAAGGATGCAAGGGATGCCCTGAAGAAGATGGTAATAGAGATGGAAAGGAGATACAGGATCATTGCCGAGAAGGGAGCAAGGAATATTGAGGGATACAATGCCCTTGTGTCAGAGGAAGAGGGACTTCCTTACATAGTGGTGATTATTGATGAGCTTGCTGACCTCATGCTAACAGGTGCTGGTGAGGTTGAAGATTCAATAACAAGACTTGCCCATATGGCAAGGGCCTCAGGTATTCATCTGATAATAGCTACCCAGAGGCCCTCGGTGGATGTAATAACAGGTGTTATTAAGGCAAATTTTCCCTCAAGGATAGCCTTTCAGGTAAGCTCGAGGATTGACTCAAGGACAATCCTCGATACTCAGGGTGCAGAGCAGCTCCTTGGACAGGGAGATATGCTCTTTATGATGCCAGGGATAAAGCTGAAGAGGGTTCATGGAGCCTATGTTTCAGAGGAAGAGATAAGGGCAATAGTAGATTTTATAAAGCCCCAGGCTGAACCTGATTATGGGCTTCTGGAATCAATAGAACTTCCTCAGGATTCTGGAGAAACCTCTGAAGAAGATACAGGTGAATATGATGAACTTTATGATAAGGTCATAGAGCTTGGAGAGACCCTCGGAGAGATTTCCATATCCCTTATCCAGAGGAGATTCAAGATCGGTTTTAACAGGGCTGCAAGGCTCATGGAACTCCTTGAGAGGGATGGCTATGTAGGACCTCCAAAGGGTGCTGGAAAACCAAGGGATTTTATAAGGAGGAAGAGATGATAACTTTTTTTGTCATTCTTTGCTTGAGCCTTTTTTCTTATACAGCTGATGCCGAAGTAACAGTTGGTGGAGATACAACAGATGTCTCTCTTGTAAAAAGGATAGAGGATGCCTATAAGGATATTTCTGATATAAAGGGTAGATTCAGACAGAAGAGTTATCTTAAAGACCTTGACAGGACAGAACACTATGAGGGTGAGTTCTATATCAAGATACCATCAAGATTCAGATGGTCTTACCGCGGAAAGGCACCCCAGGATGTTATAATCTCTAAAGATACTATAATCATTTACCAAAAAAAAGAAAAACAGGCATTAAAGGGTCAGTTCTCACCCTTAAAATATGGACAGGCACCTATTGCCCTTCTTGGAGGATTTGGCAGGATATCAGAAGACTTTGATACAAAGGAAAAAGGAGAAAGACTCCTTCTTAAGCCAAAATATTCTATGGGAAATATTAAAAGCATAGAGGTCTATACCTCTAATACTTCCTTTCCAGTGAGGTCTATAAAGATTACAGATACAGCCATGAATGTTATAGAGATAGAGTTTAAAGATGTAATAATAAATTCTGGCTTATCTGAGAGGCTTTTTGAATTTGTTCCACCTGATGGAGTAAAGGTCATAGAGGGTCTTTACTGAATGCTTATCCTTGGCATAGATACTTCCTGTGATGATACATCTGCATCTTTAATAAGCATGAAGGAGGACCTCTGGGAAGAAGGATCTCCTCTTGCGCAGAAGGAGGGTGTTACTGTCCTTTCAGAATATGTCTCAAGCCAGACAGAGATCCACCATAAATATGGAGGGATTGTCCCTGAGCTTGCATCAAGGAAACATATAGAGGTAATAGTTCCTGTTGTTCAAGAAACCCTGAATTCAGCTGGTATGAAGATAGATGATATAGAGTTGATAGCTGTTTGTAAAGGTCCTGGGCTTATTGGTTCTCTTATTGTTGGATGCTCCTTTGCGAAGTCCTTATCATTTGTTAAAAGAATTCCTATTGTCGGTGTAAACCACCTTGAGGGTCACCTCTTTTCTGTCCTTCCAGTGGAAGATATAGAATTTCCTTTTCTCGGACTCATAGTCTCAGGCGGACATACTTCATTAGTGAGGGTAGATGCTCCTTTAAAATACAAAGAACTTGGTAGAACCCGTGATGATGCAGCTGGAGAGGCCTATGACAAGGTCTCCAAGCTTCTTGGCCTTGGTTATCCAGGTGGCCCTGTTATTGACAGGCTTGCTCAGGAAGGAGACCCTCGGAGGATACCCCTTCCAAGGCCTTATCTGCCAGAGAGCCTTGACTTCAGTTTCAGTGGACTGAAGACAGCAGTGGTGAATCTTGTTAGGTCCTTGCCTTCTGAAAGGCTACAGGTTGAGATTCCTCATATCTGTGCCTCCTTTCAGGCTTCTGTAATGGATGTCCTTGAAAAAAAGGTTGAAGGGACTTTAAAAAAAGAGGGTCTCAGGAGCCTTGTCGTATCTGGTGGAGTTGCTGCTAACAGTGAACTGAGAAAGAGGTTTAGAGCCCTTGGTGAAAGGCTTGGTATAGCTGTAAAGATTCCACCTCCAAAATATTGTACAGACAATGCAGTAATGATTGCCATAGGAGGTTATTTTCACTGGAGACTTGGAAGGCTCTCGGACCTATATCTTAACCCAAAGGCATATCTTCCTTTAGATAGCGAGGAGAATCCATAGTGTCTCCATTGGTTCAAAAGGTCCTCTCAACAATAAAAAGATATGAGCTCATTAAGCCAAAGGATATTATTATTGTTGGTCTTTCAGGAGGACCTGATTCTACATGCCTAACCCATGTGCTCTGGAGGTTAAGAAAGATATTAGATATAGAGCCCATTCCTGTTTATGTTAATCACGGACTTAGGCCTGATGAGATACCCCATGAGATAGAATTTTGCAAGGCCTTCGTGAAGAGCCTTGGTTATGACCTTATTGTTAAGGAGATAGACCTCGAGACCTATGTAAAGGCTACTGGTCTTAACAAACAGGAGGCGGCAAGAAATTTGAGATATGAAGCCCTTAATGAGGTTCTTAAAGAAAAAAAGGCACAGGCAATTGCAGTAGGCCATAATGCTGACGACCAGGCAGAGACTATTATTATGAGGCTCCTGAGAGGCACAGGGCCCCAGGGACTTCAGGGGATACCAGTTATAAGAGGTAATATAATAAGACCTCTTATAGAGGTTGAAAGAAAAGAGATAGAGGAATACCTCTTTAAGGAAGGAATTCATTATGTTACTGACTCTTCAAACCTTAAGACAGATTATCTGAGGAACTGGATAAGGCTTAAGGTCATGCCGTTACTGAGGGAAAAGAATCCATCCATTACAAAAAGCCTTTTGAGAATGGCCCTTATATTTCAGGAAGAAGAGAGGCTCTATGAGATAGAGACAACAAAGGCCCTTATGAGAAGCATTTCAAGAAAGAGTAATTCAGCTATAGAATTATTCCTTAAGGCCCTTGAGGTAATGGATCCGAGAATCTTAAGAAGGCTCATCAGACGAGCAGTTAATGAGGTCTTTGGATTAAGGGGTCTTGATTTTGGACATGTTGAAGATATTGTGAGATTAATAAAAAAGGGCAATACCGGTCAGAGGGTTTATTTAAAGGGTTATATAAGGGCAATAAAGGGATATTCAACTATCAAAATTACCTCAGAATCACCTTTAAGGCTTAGGGAATATATCCTCCCAATCCCTGGCAGTGTAGATATAAAAGAAAGGAACATAAGGCTTACAGCAACACTGAGCACATCAAGACCTGAAGACCTCGGAGATGGAAAGACCTGTGTAGTAATAGACAGGGATAAGGTCCTTTCAGAAACACTCCTCATAAGGTCCTGGAGAAGTGGTGATTATTTTTATCCTTTTGGATTTGGAAAGAAAAAGAAACTTCAGGATTTTTTTGTAGACTTAAAGATTCCCAGAGATGAGAGGTATGCAATCCCTATTATTGAGGATAAAGGTAATATCCTCTGGATTGCTGGCTACAGGATGGATGACCGCTACAGGATAACAGATATGACAAAAAATTTTCTAATTCTCAGGGTAGAAGACTGTTGTCCAAAACAGATTGAAAGGGGCTTTTAAAATAGGCTACAGGCGATAGGGAATAAAAAAATCCTAAAGTCTAACGCCTAAAGCCTGTAGCCTCTTCTTTGGCATTATGCCTATTGAAAAATTTATTTTGAACAGGTAAAAGGGTAGAGGATGTCTGATACAAAAAAGAGGATTGCTACATCAGCCATTGCCATGTCCTTTGCCACATTCCTGAGCAGGATATCAGGATATATAAAGGACATGGTTCTTGCAGGATTTTTTGGAGCAAGCCTTGTGGCAGATACATTCTTCGTTGCCTTTAGAATACCGAATCTCCTGAGGGAACTCTTTGCTGAGGGTTCCATGTCCTCAGCCTTTATCCCGGTACTCACGGAATACAGAACAAAAAAAGGAGAAGAGGAGGCAAAGAGGATTGTCAGGATTGTCTTTACATTTATATTACTTGTCGTTGGTTCTATAGTACTTATTGGTATCCTCTTTTCACCCCTTATAGTAAGGATCATTGCCCCTGGCTTTATACCTTTGCCTGAAAAGTTCAATCTAACAGTAGTCCTCACAAGGATAATGTTTCCTTTTCTTCTATTTATCAGCCTTGCAAGCCTTTTAATGGGTGCCCTGAATGTAAAAAAGGTCTTTTTCATCCCTGCCTTTGCACCTGTAATGCTCAACCTCTCCATAATCCTTTCTGTTTTTACACTGACGAGTTATTTCGAGGTACCCATTATAGCTGTGGCAGTTGGTGTAACCATCGGAGGTTTTTTACAGTTTCTTTTTCAGGTTCCGTCTTTTTTTAAAAATGGTTATGACCTCAGGATAGAGAGGGATTTTAGGCATGAGGCATTAAAGAAGATATCTATTCTTCTTATACCAGCCACTATGGCAATGGCTGTGAGCCAGATAAATATATTTGTAAGCACTATACTTGCTTCTTTTCTTAAAGAAGGTAGCATCACCTATCTTTACTATTCCATGAGACTGATTCAGTTTCCCATTGGAATATTTGGTGTTGCCATGGGCATGGCTGTTCTACCATTGTTTTCAGAGCATGCCTCAAAGGGAGAGATAGATCTTCTCAAAAAGGATTTCTCCTTTTCTTTAAGGCTCCTCTTTTTTATCACTATCCCAGCAATGCTCGGTCTCATAGCTCTTAGGGCTGAGATCATTGAGGTCCTTTTTGAAAGAGGCAGATTTACCCACTTAGATACCCTTCAGACTGCCGATGCCCTTTTTTATTATAGCCTCGGCATATGGTCTATAGTAGGCGTAAGGATAATGACAGCCTTTTTTTACTCTTTTCAAGACACAAAGACACCTGTAAAGATATCAATGGCAGGCATGCTAACAAATATTATCGCAAGCCTTATCCTTATGAGATTTCTTGAACATTCAGGTCTTGCCCTTGCGAATTCCTTAGCCTCCTGGTTCAATCTCACCTTGCTATATTATTCTTTAAGAAAGAGATTTGGAAGCCCCGGCACCCGTATTATTGCAGTCTCAACCTTAAAAACCCTTTTCGCCTCAATATTAATGGCCCTATTAGTAAGGTTTCTTTATGACCTTCTGACAGCTTCTGCTGGAAAGGTTTTTTCACTATTTCTTGCTATTGCTGGAGGGATTGGTCTTTATATTACAATTACATATACGCTAAAAAGTGATGAGCTTGCCTTTTTAATGGATATAATTAAAAAAAGGAGGCAAAGATGAATATCGAGACAATTTCTGTGGGTCCCCTTCAGGCAAACTGCTTTATTGTCTGGGATGAAAAAACGAGAGAGGCTATAATAATAGATCCCGGTGATGAGCCTGACAGGATAATATCAATTATCGAGCAAAAAAATCTCTATGTTAAATATATCCTGTGCACCCATGCCCATTTTGACCATATTGGTGCTCTGCCAGAGTTAAAAAACCACACTGGTGCAATTATAGGAGTCCATACCTTTGAAAAAGAGATCTATGAAGGGGCAAAGGATATGGCTGCCTTTTTTGGATATGATATACAAAATCTGCCAGAGCCTGATATCTATCTAAGGGATGGAGATTCTCTTAAGATAGGTGAATTGGAATTCAGGGTTATGCATACACCTGGCCACAGCCCGGGTGGCCTCTGTCTTTATGGAAACGGCGTGATATTTACTGGAGATACCATATTTGCTGGCTCTGTTGGAAGGACTGATTTTTATGGAGGAAGTCTGGAGGAATTGAAAAGCTCCTTTAAAAAGATACTCTCCCTGCCTCAGTATACAAAGATATTTCCTGGTCACGGGCCAGAGACCACTGTGGAAATAGAGCTCAAAGAGAATCCATTCTCTGAAGATTTTTTATAATTCATATGTCCCTTGAAGGACATATATCATAGAGGATGCACTCTTTATGGGCAGGTCTTTTTGCCTGACAGACCTTTCTTCCGTGGAATATAAGGAGATGGGATAGATTTGCCCATTCCTCTTTTGGTGTGATTGCCATGAGGTCCTTTTCTATCTTTACAGGGTCTTCATTCTTTGTAAGACCGAGCCTCTGAGAGAGCCTTTTCACATGGGTATCCACTGCTATGCCTTCATTTATTCTAAAGGCATTTGAGAGGATAATATTGGCAGTCTTTCTTGCAACACCAGGAAGGCTCATTAGCTCATCCATTGTTTTAGGAACTTCTCCATTAAATCTTTCCATTATAAGCCTTGCAGCCTCCTTTATGTATTTAGCCTTATTTTTATAAAAATTAATTGAGCTGATATCTCGCTGAAGTGATGTAAGAGGTGCTTCAGCATAATCCTTTATGGAACGGTATTTCTTGAAAAGGTTTTCTGTGACCTTGTTTACATGATTATCTGTTGTCTGGGCTGATAGTATTGTTGCCACAAGGAGCTCAAAAGGGGTGGAAAAGGCAAGGGCGGTCTTTGGTTCAGGATAAATTTTTTTGAGTCTCTTTAAGATCTCTTTTATCTTCTCCTCTGGCCTCATGATTCCTCCTTTTTTATTTTATTATACTTTAACACACCTTATAACTGTTTGAGTGCCCAGCTCAAAATTATTTATCCCTTTCAAAAATCCAGATTAACAAAAACTTTTATTCTCTATCTTTTGATATAATTATCCAATGACCCTTAAAGATAGTTTTCTTTCATCCTTTGAAAGGTTCAAAGATAAGGTTGCCTTTAATCAGCCTCTCTTGAGAGATGGCACCCTCGAGTGGAAAAGTTTTAAATATAGTGAGTTTAAAGAACTTGTCTTCAGGTTTTTAAGGCATCTTACCAGTGAGATCTCTTGCGGGGCTCGCGTTATTCTTTATGCAGAGAATTCAGTTTATTGGTGCGCTGCTTATATAGGCATTATCCTCAGGGGTGCTATTGCAGTACCTGTTGATGCAGAGACAGATAGAGAAACTCTTGAGAATATTGTTAATGATTCAGAGGCCTTTCTTATTCTTTATTCTTCAAAGACAGGGTCTAATGTCGTAGGGTATAAAGGATTTAATGTTGAAGACATAGAAAGATTACCTCCCTTTTTAGATACAGATAAATTTTCTTTACCCGAAATCTCCGAGGATACAATTGCTTCTATTATCTATACCTCTGGCACAACAGGGATTCCCAAGGCAGTTATGCTAAGCCATAGGAATTTTATCTTTGAGATAGGTGCAGGTATTAAAACTGGGATTATAAAAGAGGATGAGAATGTCCTATGCTTACTACCCCTTCATCATACCTATCCTTTTGTCTGTAATTTTCTTGTCCCATTCTGTCTCGGTGCAACTATTACATTCTCTCCTTATCTAAGAGGGCCTGATGTCATAAGGATTATTAAGAATATGAAGATAACCTCTTTAATCGCTGTCCCCCAGATTCTTGAGATGATGAGATTTCGGATAATGGAAAGATTAAAGGGTCTGCCATTCTTTATCAGGCCCTTTGTTTTTGGTCTTAAAGACTTTAGCTCCTTTTTGAGGAGAAATCTTGACTTAAATATTGGACGATTTATCTTCTTTTTTCTTCATTTAAAAACAGGTTTTCAACTGAGATTCATAGCCTGTGGTGGTGCAAGATTAGATCCTGAAGTTATGAAGGATCTTGAGGCCTTTGGTTTTACCATTATAGAGGGCTATGGATTGACAGAGACCTCTCCAGTAGTAACCTTTAATCCTATAAGGAAGCGAAAGCCCGGTTCAGTGGGAAAACCCCTTGAAGGTGTTGCATTAAAGATAGTGGAGCCAGACAGAACAGGTATTGGTGAGATAGCCATAAAAGGGCCTCTTGTTATGAAAGGATATTACAAAAATCAGGAGCTAACCATGGCATCCATGAAGGATGGTTGGTTTCTTACAGGAGACCTTGGCTATATCGATAAGGATGGTTACCTGTTTATCACAGGAAGGAAGAAGGATGTTATAGTCCTTCCATCAGGAAAGACCATATATCCTGAGGATGTTGAGGAGAGATACAAAAAGGCAATCCCTCTTATAAAAGAGATCTGCCTTCTTGATTCCATGGAGGCTGTAATAGTACCTGACCTTGAGTATGCAAGACTTAAAGGCATAGTTAACATCTATTCCACATTAAAATGGGAAATAGATGGGGTTTCAAGAAGACTTCCTTCCCATATGAGGGTTAAGGGATTTATACTCCATAATGAGCCATTACCCAAGACCAGACTTGGTAAATTCAAGAGATTCATGATTAAAGATATGCTTCTGACAAGGCAGAAGAAGGAGAGACCACCGGACCCAGCACTTCAAACAGAAAAGGGCAGAATCATTGAGGAGATAGTGAGGTCTCTAAACCCTGATTTAAAGAATATTCACCTTTCCGACCATTTAGAGCTTGACCT